>OIWT01001355.1_pt1 | contig 29806 bp, 23 predicted proteins | sample 1587701 | NCBI WGS metagenome assembly OIWT01 (sample SAMEA3888904, study PRJEB22519) | human gut metagenome | biome: human gut; feature: human-associated habitat; material: faeces | place: Denmark | collected 2009 | reverse complement strand
ACGCTTGGAAGCCATCGCAACAATGCCGATGCACTCCACCGCCGCGTAACCCGCAACGGTCGTGATGACATCTTCTACAACCGAAATGGTACCCAATTCATTTTTGATTTTGCATTCTGCTGCCATTGTATATCCCTCCTGTTCCTTCGATACGGGCAATAAAGCATCAATTTCACTTTTTATTATACCCCAAAGCAGGGTACAATGCAAGGCAAGCATCCCAATTGCCGCAGAAATAACCGCTCTTACGCCTTATTAAACGCAAGCGCAGCACTTTTTGTTCGCGGGCAGAGCTTATTTCAGGTTCCGCTTGGTCGTTTTGCGGGAGAAATCCAGTTTGTTTTCGGTGCCGCTGAGCAAACGCTTGATATTGGTGCGGTGCGCCCAAACCACCAGCAGCGCAAGGACGATGGAATAAATGATCTCCGCAACGTCCCCCTTGCACAGGAAAGGGTTGATCAGACCAAAGGCCACCAGCGACACGATCGAGAAGATCGAAACAACGTGAGTGATGGCAATGCCCACGGCAGAAACCGCCAGCAGGATCAATCCCAGCAGCGGATTGAGCACCAGCGAGGTGCCCAGCGAGGTCGCAACGCCCTTGCCGCCCTTGAACTTATAGAAGACGGGGTACATATGTCCCAGCACCACCGCGATGCCCGCCAGGGACGCGCCCGTGTTGCCAAGCAGCCAAAGCCCCAGCAGGCAGGCCAGCACGCCCTTGAGCACATCGCCCACAAACGTCACCAGCGAAGCCTTCGCACCCAGCACGCGGAACACATTGGTCGTGCCGGTGGACTTGGAGCCGTGTGCGCGAATGTCCACATGCTGCGCGCCGGAGATGATCACGCCGGTCTGAATGCAGCCCAGCAGATAAGACACGACCAGGACGAGAATCCATTTCAATACCGTCATGGGGCGTTAATCCTCCTTTTCTTTTCTTGCGCGTATCCAAATGCGAATTGGCGTGCCTTCCAGCGGGAAGGTTTTGCGAAAATGGTTTTCCAGATAGCGCTCATAGGAGAAGTGCATCAAATCCTTGTCGTTGACAAAGAGGATGAAGGTCGGCGGCTGTGTGGACTGCTGCGTCGCGTAATAGATGCGCAGGCGGCGGCCGTTTTCCGACGGCGGCGGCGTGACGGACATCGCATCGTGCAGCGCGTCGTTGAGCACGCCGGTGGTGATGCGGCTGGACGAATTGCGGTAAGCCGCGCGGACGGCTTCCAATACGCGGTTGACGCGCTGGCCGGTCTTGGCAGAAATATAGAGCACCGGCGCGTAATCCAGAAACTTCAGGTCGTTGCGCACCTTCTGGGTGAACTTTTCCATGGTGCCGGTTTCTTTGTCGACCGCGTCCCACTTGTTGACGACGATGATGCACGCCTTGCCTTCGTCATGCACATAACCCGCAATGCGCGTGTCCTGCTCGGTCACGCCGTCCTGCGCGTCGATGAGCACCAGCGCCACATCGCAGCGGCGGATCGCCGCAAGGGATCGGATAACGCTGTAACGCTCCAGCGTTTCGTCCTCAATCTTGCTCTTTCTGCGGATGCCTGCCGTGTCGATGATGACGAAATCCTCGCCGTTATCGGTAAAGGGCGTGTCAATGGCATCGCGCGTGGTGCCCGCAATATCGGAAACCATCACGCGTTCCTCGTTGAGAATGCGGTTGGTCAGCGAGGATTTGCCCACATTGGGGCGGCCGACCACGGCGATCTTGACCGGGCCGTGGTTTTCCTCGCCGCTTTCATCCGACACGGGTTCGGGCAGCAGCTTGCACATCTCTTCCAGCAGGTCGCCCAATCCCAGCAGGTTGACCGAGGAAATCGCATGCGGCTCGCCCATGCCCAGGGCATAGAACTCCGCTTTGTCCAATTCGCGCATCGGGGTGTCGATCTTGTTGACCACCAGCATCACCGGGCGCTTGGCGCGGCGAAGCATATCCGCCACCTCATAGTCCGGTCCGGTCAGGCCGTCGCGCCCGTCCACGAAGAACAGGATCACGTCCGCCGTCTCGATGGCAATTTCCGCCTGGCGGCGCATCTGGCGCAGCAGCGGATCGTCGGAATAGGGATCGATACCGCCGGTATCCACCAGCGTGAATTCATAATTCTGCCAGGATGCGTCGGCATAGACGCGGTCGCGCGTCACGCCGGGGGAATCCTGCACGATGGAAACGCGCGCCCCTACCATTTTGTTGAAAAACGTGGATTTGCCCACGTTGGGCCGCCCGACGACGGCAATAATCGGTTTGACCGCCATGGTCTTTATCCTCCAAATCCATTCAGCAGCGCGTCAGCCAGCGCCGCTCCGTTATTTTCGACCACATGGATCGGCACGCCGATCTTCTTCTGCACCTCATCCAGCGTCATGTCGTCCAAGAAGAGATCCTGCTCGGCGCGCAGCATATTTTCCGTTATAATCAGCGAATCGGTCTGAATACCCGCAAGATCACGGATCAAATCGCTCCCCGTAATCAGACCCGTGACCGTGACCGCGCCGCCGAAGAAGCCGCAGCGAACCGGTATGATGTCCAGATCCAGATTTTCCCAGTTGTACGCTCCGATCATCATGCGCAGCAGCGGCGCGACCGATACGCCGCAGGCGATGGTGAAGTGCTTCTTTTCCGGGCTTTCCACCGCTTCCATCATCGCATCGTCAAATTCCGCCTTCAGCTGGGCAAAAAGGCCTACGCCGTTTTCGATCTGCGCGAAATCCTCATAGGATTCCTCTTTGGGCATCTTGCGCCCGGCAATGCAGTAGAACTCGTCCGACGCATAGACAAAGCGCGTACCCAACTCCTTATAGCATTTTTTCTGCCAGCGGCTGATGATGCGGATCACATCGTCCGCCTCGCTCTGCGTGAAGGAGCGCACGGGATAAAGCCCTTCGCGGTATTTGGTCAGCCCGACCGGCACAACCGCAACCGACTGCGCCGCAGGATACATCGCGTAAAGATCGGAGAAGGTCTTTTCCAGCACCTCTCCGTCGTTGATGCCGGGACAGCAGACGATCTGCCCGTGGAACTGAATGCCCGCATTTTTGAGGGTAGTCAGCTGCTGCATGATGCGGTCGGCATGCGGGTTGCGCATCATGGTCTTTCGCACCTGTCCGTCGGTAGCATGGATGCTGATGTAAAGAGGTGAAGCGTGACGCTTGCAGATGCGCTGAAGTTCCTTGTCGTCCACATTGGTCAGCGTCACAAAATTGCCCATCATCAGGCTCATGCGCCAGTCGTCGTCCTTGACGTAAAGCGATTTGCGGCATCCGGGCGGCATCTGGTCGATAAAGCAGAAAATGCAGTGGTTCTTGCAAACGCGGGTTTTGAGCAGTCCGTCGCCGAAATCGACGCCCAGCTCCTCGTATTCGTCCTTTTCGCAGGAGACCTCCATCTCTTCCCCGTTGTGAAGATAGGTGACCGTCAGATCGACCGTCGCAATCAGCGCCTCATAGTCGATTAGATCGACGACCTCTTCTCCGTTGATGCGCAACAGCTCATCGCCGGGAACAAGACCGAGTTCCGCGCCCAGACTATCCTCCGGAACGCCTTTGATGATATGTCCCATTTCAACCTCCTGCACATAAAAATCCATCAAATATTATCCTTCTATCCATGCAGGATGTCAAGACGTGTTTGGTTAAACCCTATCTTGGGATAAAAAACACTTCTGCGTCCACCGGAGGCAGAAGTGTTTTTTCTATTCTTTAGGCTTTTTGCCAAAAAGCCCGCCCGAAACCTCGGAGGAAAAGCGCTTTACACGCTCGCCGAAACCACCGAATCCGCCGTTGGCGACAAGGCCGAAGGTCAGTCCCCCCAGCAGCACAATGCCGACAATCCAGCCCATGGCCGTCCAGATTCCGCTGCGGCCGCCCGTTTCGGTCTGCGCAGACTGCTGAGAAACCTTCGGCCCTTCCGGCTGTGTGGTTTCCGCTTGCTGCGGCGCTGCATTCTGCGCGTCTTTTTTCTGCGATTGACCAGGCGACGCACCGAACACCGCGACGTTGATGACGTCCGCCATATATGCCGTGGAGGTCAGCACCTGCTCTTTATCGCTTGTGTGCGTGCCGAATTCCAGCAGCACGGAATCGGGCAGCAGCTCCTGATTGTAATTGCCCTTGCCGATGAAGATATCCTTCACCAAGCCGGGATAAAGCTCGTCTGCCACGGACTTGAGCTGCACGGCGAACTGCCGGTTTTCGGCGCTGTTGGGATTGGAGCGGCCAACCAACAGCCGCACCATGGTCATGTTCTCGCCATTGACCTGCGTTTCATATTCCGCCGCGTCCGGAATGCCGTCGCGGTGAATATCAAAGATCGCAGCCGGCCCCTTTTTGACCAGAGAAGCAGTTGCACTGCGGGACCTGCGGTAAGCGCCCGCATCGTGCGGCAGGAAGGTGCTCGTATCAAAGTCCACCTCTATGCCCTTGTCCTCCAACCAACTCTTGAGCGTCGCGGCCACATCGTGGATCCCCGCCCAGCCCGTCTCAATAGAAGACGTCCCATCGCCGGTTTCGTAAGATTCATCGGAGTGCGTGCAATAAAGGCCGACGCGCTTGGCATTTTGCGCAACGGGTTGCACGAGAAAAAACGCCTGCGTCAGCGCAGCTTCTTCTCCAATGGGCGCAACGGTTGCTTCCCGCTTTACTTCGTCCACGGAAATCACGCGGTAAACCGTGTTGTCTCCGGAGATGTATTCATCCCCTACGCTGACCTTTGTGCCGATACGGGTGAGCGCAATGCCTTCCTGCGTCACCAGCGTCCAAATCTCATCCTCCGTCTCCGCCTGCAGAACGGGCAAACAAAGCGCGAAGGTCAGCAGAAAAATCAAAGCCCATGCCGACAGCTTTCTCATTTGCCGCGCCCCCTCTCCTTGGAAACCAGTACCTGCTTGCCATCCACAATCTGCGCATGGCGTTCCGCCTTGCCGGAAACGCGCTCTGCCAGCGTGCCGACCAGTTCGCCCAGCATTACGGCGATCAGTCCGGAGAGCACCACCGCATCCATCGCTCCCGCACCGCCCAGATTGAGATTCACCGGCACGCCGCGCACTGCGTTGGCCGCCGCCTGCGCGCAGTCCGCCAGCAGCACGCCCATCACGCCCGCAATAAACGCGGAAATGCGGCTGCGCCCCAGCAAATAGGCAATCACGCCCGCCACCAGACCGTAAAGATAGTTCACGTCAAAGGGCATGGTTTCCGGCTCATCGGGCAGCGCCATGCCCAGCAGCAGCACCGCCGCCGCCGAAAGCACCGAGGCAAATACTGCACGCCAACGCTCCTTCGCCGTTCCTGCACGGATCATCAGATAAATGCACAGTCCCAGCGGCACCAGTGCACCGCCGATATTGACTGAAACGCCGCCGCCCAGCGGGATGGATGGAATCCATCCGCCGACAAAGATGAGCCCGATGAAGAGCAGAGCTTGCCGGTCCGTCAGCCGCAGCCTGTCCAGCACGCGCTGGCCTATGCCGCAGAGCACCAGCACGCCCACGGCCAGCAGCAATATTCTGCCAAAGGACATAAAAAACCGCCTCCCGATTCTGCTATGGTTTTCACCGCTAGCATACCCGAAAGACGTTTCTTTTTTTCATGGAATTGTCCGAATCAGGATGGAGCTTTGACGGCGTTTTCATCCGCGGGCAGGAAGATGCGCTGCACCTTGCCGCAGTTCTGCCCGTCGGGGCTGAGCAGCATCAGCGCCCCCCCTTCGTTGACAACGCGATATTGCGCCGCGTCCGCTGCTGTGACCTCGATCTGGTCGCTTTCACAAGTGATGACCAGCGTCTGCATCAGCGTGGGCCGCACGCCGGATTCTTCCAGCAGATCCATGACGGAGGGGCGGCCTTCCACCTCATTGGGATTGAGACGCGCACGCAGCGTGGTGCCCACCACAACCTCGGGATCATCCGCATCGCCGCTGACCCTGTAGTCTTCGACATAGGCATGAATGCCCAGCACAATCGCCAGCGCCAGCAGAATCGCCAGCGTTGCCTTGATGCGAAAATGGTGAAGAAGATGGCTCTGCCTGCGCAGATGAGACACTCTTTTTTTGATGCTGGACACCCGAATGCGTCTGGGCACAGCGCTTCCCTCCTTCTTTGTCACGATTGTCTTATTATATAATAAAATTCCGCAACGCGCAACGGGAAAGGTTGTTGGGCTTGCCGTCTTTGTGGTATAATAGACAATAAAACGACTCTACCTTGGAGGTGTCGAGATGAAGGCGATCATACTGGCTGCGGGTTACGCGACCCGGCTTTATCCTCTGACGGAAAATTTCCCCAAGGCGCTGCTGACGGTCGGCGGCCGACCGCTTCTCAATCACATTGTTGCCCAGCTGGATAAGCTTTCCGAAGTTGATCAAATTCACGTTGTATCCAACGAGAAATTTTATCCCCATTTTGTCAAATGGGCTAAAGAAGAAAATGATCCCCGCCTGGTCATACACGACGACGGCACGCACGACGACGCAACCAAGCGCGGCGCAATCGGCGATATTGCCTATGTACTGGATAAAACCGGCATGGACGACGACTGCCTGGTCGTGGCGGGCGACAATCTTTTGATGATTGATTACCATGACTTTTACAAGGCCTATCTTTCCCACGGCCGCAGCCCGCTGCTGCTCGCGCAGAAGGTTCACGATGTAGAGCTTTTGCGCCGGTTTGCGGTGGCTGTGCTGGATGAGGATAACCGTGTGACTCATCTTGTGGAAAAGCCGCAGGATCCGCCGTCCAACGACGCGGTGTTTGCACTGTACCTCTACCCCGCGCGCGTGATGCGGATGGTCAGGGATTATCTTGCCCAAGGCAACAGCCCCGATTCCCCCGGCAACTACCCGGTGTGGCTGACGCAGCAGATGCCGGTTTACGCCTATGTGACGGACAAGCCCTGCTACGACATCGGCACGCATGAATCCCTGCGCCGGGTACGCGATCTTTACGGCGAATAATTTCAGCAATTACGCAATAAAACAAAAAGGATCAAGGTTTTATGGAAAACGAAAACAATGTCACCGACGGCTTCGTGCAGCTTCTTCCCTTTGTACCGCTGCACAAGCTCGTCATTTTCCCTTACATGAACGCCAATTTCGAACTCAGCGGTGATGAAAGCATTACCTCTTTTGAGGGCGCGCTGGATGAAGGACGCGAGGTCTTTCTGGCGACCCATCAGGTGGACGCCGTGCGAGTGCCCGATTATGAGGCGTTCAACAAAATCGGCGTGGTTACGCGCATTAAGAGCATTTTGCGCACGCCGGGCGGCCCTGTCCGTGTGACGGTGGAAGGCGTGCGCCGCGCGCGTTTTCTCTCCATTCAGATGGTAAAGGGCGCGCCGATGGCAGAGATTCAGGATCTCCCCGAGGAAAACGGCGCAGAGCTGCTGCTCTCCGCTTCCCGCAGCGTGCTGGTGGACTTTTTCCACAAGTATGCGGAGGTTTCTCCCAAGATTCCCAAGGACGCGGCGGATTATCTGGAAAAGGTAGACAACTGCGATAAGCTCTGCGACCTGATTGCAGCGCACGTTCTGGAAACCGTGCCGGAGCAGCTCGAAGTGCTCAACATCGTCAGCATCCCGGCGCGCATTGAGCGCCTTTGCGTGCTGCTGGCACAGAAAACCGAGCAGGCCGGGCTGCAAATGCAGCTGGAAGCCAAGGTTCGCCAGCTGATGGAAAAAAATCAGCGTGAATACTTCCTGCGCGAACAGATGAAGGTGATTCGCAAGGAACTGGGCAGCGCAGATCTGACGGATGTGACCGAACTGCGCGAGCAGCTGGACAAGATCAACTTCGAGCCCGCCGTGCGCGAAAAGATCGATAAGGATTTGGAGCGTCTGGAAAACATGACGCCCGGCTCTCCCGATATCAACGTGCTGCACACCTATCTGGAGACGATTGCCGATCTCCCGTGGGGTACTTATACGCAGGATGATTATTCTCTCGACCGCGCGCGCAAGGTGCTGGCGCGTGACCACTACGGTTTGGAAAAGGTCAAGGAGCGCATTCTGGAATACCTTGCAGTGCATGCGCTGACTCGTTCGCTCAAAGGCACGATTCTTTGTCTGGTGGGCCCTCCCGGCGTGGGCAAGACCTCCATCGCGCGCTCCATCGCCCGCGCGCTCAACCGCTCCTTCGTGCGGATGTCGCTGGGCGGCGTGCGCGACGAGGCGGAGATCCGCGGTCACCGGCGCACCTACATCGGCGCGATCCCCGGCCGCATCATTACCTCGGTCAAGCAGGCGGGCACCATGAATCCCGTGATGCTGCTGGACGAAATCGACAAGATGTCTGCGGATATGAGCGGCGATCCTGCGGCGGCGCTGCTCGAAGTGCTGGATTCCGAGCAGAACAGCACCTTCCGCGATCACTATCTGGACATTCCCTTCGACCTGAGCCAGGTGATGTTCGTCGTCACGGCAAACAGTCTGGAAACCGTGTCCCGCCCGCTGCTCGACCGCATGGAGATCATCGAGCTTTCCAGCTATACGCCGGAGGAAAAGTTTGAAATCGCCAAGCGCCACCTGTTGCCCAAACAGCTGAAGGAAAATGGGCTGACCAAGTCCTTCCTGCGGCTGGAGGACGGCGCGCTGCGCGCCATCATCAGCGATTACACATCCGAGGCAGGCGTGCGCACGCTGGAGCGCACCATCGGCGCAGTGTGCCGCAAGGGCGCTATCGCCAAGATGGACGGGAAAAAGAGCTTCCGTGTCAACGAAAAGAAGGTACATGAGCTGTTGGGCCCCGTTCAGGCCATGCACGACAAGATTGAAGATAAATCCCTGGTCGGGTGTGTGACAGGCCTTGCCTGGACGGCGGTCGGCGGCGAAATTCTGACCATCGAGGCCACCGCCATGAAGGGCAGCGGCCAGTTGCAGCTGACCGGCAAACTGGGCGACGTGATGCAGGAGAGCGCCAAGGCGGCAGTATCCTATATCCGCGCGCACGCGACGGAGTTGGGCATCGACGAAGATTTTCATACCAAGGTGGATCTGCACATCCATGTGCCCATGGGCGCTACGCCCAAGGACGGTCCCTCCGCAGGCGTGACGATGGTCACGGCGATTTACTCTGCGCTGTCGGGCAAGCCCGTGCCGCAGACCATCGCCATGACGGGCGAGATCAGCCTGCGCGGGCGCGTGCTGCCCATCGGAGGGCTGAAAGAAAAATCCATCGCCGCCAACCGTGCCGGAGCCAAGATCGTGCTCTATCCGCGCGAAAACACGGCCGATCTTGCCGAGGTGCCGGAGAGCATCCGCAAGGAACTGGATTTCCGCCCCATGGATACGCTGGACGACGTGCTCAAAAACGTCTTTACATCTGAAAATTAAGGAGCCACCATGCAGATCAAACGCGCAACCTTCGTCACATCCCTCACCGGCAACCAGAAATTCAGCGGGCAGGGTCTGCCGCAGATCGCCATCGCGGGCAAATCCAACGTGGGCAAGTCCTCGCTGATCAACTGCCTCTGCAACCAGAATAAGCTGGCGCGCGTCTCTTCCGAGCCGGGAAAGACGCGCCTGGTCAATGTCTTCCGCATCAACGACGATTTCCACCTGGTCGATCTGCCGGGTTATGGCTATGCGCGCGTCAGCCGCACGATGATCGAAGACTGGGGCGCGATGATGGACAGCTATCTGAGCGGTTCCGAGCACCTGTGCCACATTCTTCACCTGGTGGATATCCGCCATGATCCGGGTGAAAACGACATTCAGATGCAGGCATGGATTCAGCATAACAACCTGCCCTGCACGGTCATCGCCACCAAGAGCGATAAGCTTTCCCGTGCGCAGCAGCAAAAGGCCATCTTGGGCATCTGCCGCACGCTGGGCGTGCAGCCGTGGGATGTGATTCCCTTCTCCTCCGTCACACGCGACGGCAAGGACAAGCTGCTGACCCGCCTGGGAGAAATCATCCGTCAGGCGGAGGGGCAGGCATGAGGTGTGAGAGCGGATTTCTGAAATACATCCAGCGTCCGGGAGCAATCTCGGACCTGCTTTCCGACCTTCGCGGGTTGGAGCGAATTTGCATTGTGGGCGGCGAGCGAGCGCTTGCCGCCTTTCTCCCGCGCTTTGCGGAGGACAGTGCCGAGCGCCATATGCTCACCCTTCCCGAAGGTGCGCCCAATTGGACGGCTGCCCGATCCTTTGCGGCAGATGTAGTCGCAAGAGATGATCAGGCAATCATTGGCGTGGGCGGCGGTACGGCCATGGATATGTCCAAGGCCATTGCCGCGCAGTGCGGACGACCTCTCTACCTTGTGCCCACCTGTGCGGCAACCTGTTCCTGTGCGGCGCGGCTGATCGCGCTGTACGATGAAGAAGGACGGCGCACCGGTTCCGCCGAACTTCCCCGCGCGATTCAGGGTATTTATACCGACGAAGATTTGCTGGCGGAAGCGCCGCGGCGTTTGCTTGTTTCCGGCATTGCGGACGGCATGGCAAAGCTGTCGGAAACGGCCTCGGCCTGCCTTTATGCGGACAATCCCGCGGAGCCGCAGTGGCGCGCTTCGATGGCGCAGGCGCTGCACCTGATGGACGTTTATTTTACGCACGCGGATGCTGCACTGAAGGGCGACCGTGCAGCGCTGAGCGAGATTCTCTACGCCAATCTCTACCTGACGGCACAGATCACGGCGACGGGGAGCGCTCGCCGCATCGGTGAAATCGCACATCATTTCTACAGCGGTGTGACTCGTCTGTTTCCCGCGGAGCGCAGCGCATTTCTGCATGGGGAAATTGTCGGGGTAGGTGTGCTGCTGGAATTGGAGCTGACAGGCACTGCCGCGGGCTATTCCCGCAAGACCGTCGAAACCTTCCTGACGCAGGTGCTGCAATGCCCCACGAGCATGAGTGCGATGAATCTTCCGCACGACGAGGTATCGTTAGCACGGCTTTCGGCCTATATCTCCGAGAAAGCCAGCCTGAATCCCCGCAACGTCGTTACCGCGCTGGGCACGATTTGTTGAAACAACAGGCCTTGATTTCCAATCTTATTTCGGAAATCAAGGCCTCTCTTTATGCTTTTTCGCTGTGAAGCTTCTTTTGCAGCCAGTCTTTACCGTCCACAAAACGCGAGACAATAAAGCTGACCACATAATCCCCCGCCGCGTTGACCATGGTTGCGGGCGGATCAATTAGGTTGCCCAGCGCAATGGCGATGGGATAGGCAATCTCCATACGATCCGGGAAGAAGATCGTGCAGAGCACCAGCTCCCCTACGCCGCCTCCGCCGGGAATGCCGCTCATCGCTACGGAGGAAAACACCGCAACGAGAATCGCCGCAATCGCCTTGCCGCCGGTAAAATCCATCCCGAAGATGCTGAAGAGGAAAGTTACCTTGATGATGGCGGACATGGCCGAGCCGTCCATGTGCATTGTCGCACCCATAGGAATCACGATATCGGCAACATCCTTCGAGACGCCGGTTTCCTCTGCCGCTTCCAGATTGGTCGGGATGGTCGCCACCGACGAGCAGGTGCCGAACGATACCGCCGCCGGACGGAAGATATGCTTGAGCATCTCCTTTGCGCCGCCTTTTCCGCCGCCAAATCGAGCGTAGAGCGGGAAGAAAACCGCCGCATAGACAAAGCTGAGCACATAATAAACCACAAGCGTTCGGGAGTAATCGCTGATGAGCTGCGGCCCGTAATAGGCCACCAGATAGGCAAAGAACCCGAAAAAACCGATCGGTGCGTAATAAGTGATGATCTTGACGGCCTTCATCGTGCACTCGCTCAGGCTCGTCAGAAGCCGTGCCACCGGCGTTTCCGCGCCGCCCGCCCACTGCACCGCAAAGCCGAAGATCACCGCCGCCACAATCAGCGGCAGCATCGCCTTGCGGCTCCACAGCGCTGTAAAATCCGGAACGGTGAAGAAATTGACGATCATTTCTCCGAAGGATACCGATGCCGGTTCTGCCTCCGGCGGGTCATAACTGCCTGTCACCAGCGGCACAAAGCGGCAAACCGCGTACATCATCACCGCTGCGATGGCTGCTGTGATCAGAAAAGTCGCCACCGTCATGCCCATGATCTTGCCCGCGCGGCGCATGCCCTTCATGTTGGCGATGGCCGACGAAATCGAGCAGAACACCATCGGCACCACGACGCAGAACATCAGGTTGACAAAGATTGTTCCGATCGGCTGCAGGCAGGTTGCGCCCGGCCAGACCGCACCCACCGCGCAGCCCGCCACGATGGATGTCAACATAGCTAGGATAAACCAATTCCGTTTTAAAAAAGCCTTCATGCTCCTCGCCCTCTCTGTTCTGTTTTCGATCCTTTAACAGTATATCATTGAGTTTTTGCAGCTAACAGTGTATAATCTTCTTAATAACCTGCAAAACCTGCTCAAAAGGACGATGGTCATGACAACCACACGCCGCGGATATCTGAACGAACCCTACCGGCTGTTTCACTCCAGCGATCAGCGCGATCTGGACTTTGAAGCGCACAGCCATGATTTTCACAAACTGGTGTTCTGTCTTTCCGGAAAGGTTAGCTATGTCATGGAGGGGTTGACGTACTCGCTGGGCACGGGCGATCTGCTGCGCATCCCGCAGCACCAGATTCACCAGTCCCGTCTTTACAGCAATGCCGTCTACGAGCGCTACATTCTCTGGATCAACGATAGCTTTTTATGCTCCTTTCACGAGCCCGCGCTGACCGATCTGTTTGTGCAAGCCGACCCGAGCGGCCGTGAGCTCTATCACCCCACCACCGCGCAGCGACGGGAGATGATCGACAAGCTCCGCCAGGTGGAGCTCTTCTTTCAGGCCGATCAGCCGGGTCATCAGTTGATGGCCGATACCTATCTGCTGCAATTTTTATTGGAGCTGAGTGCGCAGCTGCGTCATTCCTCTCCTGCCCCTGACAAGGCTGTGGCCGCAGACCCGCGTTTCAGCAGCATTCTCAGCTACATCAATCAACATTTGCAGGAGGATTTAAGCATTGAGCGGCTGAGTGGTATGTTCTATCTCAGCCCCTCTTATTTGATGCATACCTTCCGCAAGCGCACGGGCTGCACCGTTCATCAATACATACAACAAAAGCGACTAATGTATGCCGCCGACCTGATCCGTCAGGGCGAAGGCATTGCCCAAGCTGCGCAGTGCAGCGGTTTTTCCGACTACACCGCTTTCTTACGCGCCTTCCGCAAGATGTACGGCTGCGCGCCGAGTGAAATTCGATAAAAGAACCTCCGCTGTTTTGCAGCAGCGGAGGTTCTTGTGTTTTTTCAGAATTTATTTTTCAGGCTGAAGGATAATGGTCTTTTCCAAACGGATATCGCGGGAAGAAGCGCCGACAAGGATGCGGAAATCACCCGGCTCGACCGTCGCTGCACGGTTTCTGTTCCGACCCTGCTGCCCACATGGCATACCTTGACGCGCACATCGACGCAGCAGCTTGCTTCGTCCGCAACATCGACTTCCAAATCGCGATATTCAAACTGCGTGTAGCTCAGGCCGAATCCGAAGGGATAGAGTGCCGTGCGCTCCCCCTCCATGTATTCCGGCGCGCCGCCGGGCAGCATGGAATAATAACAGGGCGTTGCGCCCGAAGAGCGCGGGAACGAGATGGGCAGCCGTCCCGATGGATTGATCTTGCCCAGCAGAATTTCCGCAATCGCCTGCGCGCCCCTCCCATTAAAAAGCTCCGTGCACAAACTTGCTTTTTTCAGCGAATCACTGCCACCGAGCGCAGGCGTGCGCGATAAGAGACTACGAAGTAGGCGATCTCCGCAATGGAGGTGATGGTCCAGGAGAAGATGTAGAGCAGATAGAGCGAGGGAATCGTGTGGAAGTGGGCAAAGATTGTGTAGACCCAGATCACGCGAAACACGCAGGAACCGAGAATCACGATCACCGTGGGGATGAAGCTCTTGCCGATACCGCGCGAAGCCGCGATGGTGCAGTCCATAAACGCGCTGACGCAGTAGGAAAATCCCATGATGCCCAGGCGCTGCATGCCCGCATCGATGACCTCCGGCTCGTTGGTGAACAGCAGCAAGAACTCTCTTCCCCAAAGCAACAGCGCGCCGCCCAGCACCGCGCCGATGGCAAAGGAATAAGTCAAGCTGATCAAATAACTCTTGAGCACGCGGTCATGCTTGCACGCGCCCCAATTCTGCCCCATGAAGCTGGAGCAGGCGGTGTAGAACGCCGCCATGACGTTGTAGATCAGCGTATCTGCATTGGACGCGGCGGAGTTGCCCTCCACCATGACCGATTCAAAGGAATTCACGCCGCGCTGGATAAAGAGGTTGGCAATGGCAAAAATCGCATTCTGGAAGCCCGCGGGAATGCCCAGCGCCAGCAGCGGCTTGCTGCGCCCCTTGTAAAGACGCACCTTGGACAAATGCAGCGAACAATCGTCCTTCTGGTGAATCATATGCAGCAGCACGAGGAAAGCAGAAACATACTGAGAAATAATGCTGGCCAGTGCCACGCCGTCTTCCGCCATGCCGCAGACAATGACAAAAAAGACGTTCAAAATCACGTTGAGCACGCCCGCGATGATGAGATAGAGCAGCGGGCGCGTCGTATCGCCGTTGGCGCTGAGCACCGCATTGCCGAAGTTGAACAGCGCCAGCGCCGGCATGCCGAGCGCATAGATGCGGAAATAAAGCTCCGCACCGGCAATCAGGTCGTCCTTGGTGTTGAGCAGGCGAAGCATCGGTCCCGCCAGCGCCAAGCACAGCGCCATGATGATCCCGCCGATGAGCAGGCAGAGCAGCAGCGCGGTATGGATGCTCTCCATGACCTCCCGCTTCTCCTTCGCGCCCAAATGCTGCGCCACGATGACGTTGACGCCGCTGCCCATGCCGATCAAAAAGCCGGTAAAGAGCGAAACCAATATCGTGGTCGAGCCGACCGCGCCCAGGGCCTCCGCGCTGGAAAATTTGCCCACCACGGCGACGTCTGCCATGTTGAACAGCACCTGAAGTACCTGAGAAAACATCAGCGGTACGCTGAAGAGCATGATCTTTTTCCAAAGGGAGCCGGTGGTCATATCCATGCCTGCGGCCACGGCTTTCTTCTTGACGGACATTGAGAACTCAACCTCTTCTTTCTTCGATGATAAAAAAAGGCACCACACCCCATCTTGGCACGAACCGGATCTCATTATAATCAACTTTCATCGCCAAATCAAGTGAAGTTTGTATATAGATCGCATGAAAGCGCGCAGCCTGACCGATTGGGCCACCAATCTAAAAAGCTTGCCGTCTGCATATACGGACGGCAAGCTCTTTTCTGTTCTTTTTCAGTTTCCTACGCTTTGGGCAGCGGCATGGACGGGATGGCGTTCAGCGTCATATCCGCAATATTTCCCTTGCGCAGACGGTAGTACCCAGCGCAGCCAATCATTGCCGCGTTATCCGTGCACAGGATGGGCGGCGGCAGGAAGACCTTTGCCCCGTTGCGCTGGCACGCCTCGTTGGCCTTGGAGCGCAGCAGCGAATTGCAAGCCACGCCGCCCGCCAGCACCAGCTTTTTTACGCCGGTTTCGTGCAGGGCAAGCTCTGCCTTATCGATCAGCTGCTCGACAACGGCGCGCCGGAAGGACGCTGCAATATCTGCATCCGACGGCTTGCTTCCCTGCTTTTCCGCGCGTGCAACGGCTTGCAGCAGCGCGGTTTTCAGACCGCTGAAGGAATAATTGTACCCTTCCTGCCGGGCCTTGGGCAGGGGCAGCGCATGATCGTCGCCGTTCATGGCGAGCTTGTCGATCGTGGGGCCGCCGGGATACGGAAGTCCCAGCACGCGCGCCGCTTTATCAAAGGCCTCGCCCGCCGCATCATCGCGTGTGCGCCCGAGGATTTCATGCGCGCCGTAATCCTTCACCAGCACAAGGTGGCTGTGACCGCCCGACACGACGAGCGCGAGGAAAGGCGGCTCCAAATCCTCATGGGCGAGATAAGCTGCCGAAATATGGCCTTCGATGTGGTGGACGGGAATGAGCGGCAGCCCATAGCGGTAAGCAATCCCCTTGGCATAGGAAACGCCGCACAGCAACGCGCCGACCAGGCCGGGACCATAGGTCACCGCAACGCCGTCCAAATCTTCCGGCGCAACACCCGCTTTTTCCAGCGCCTGCTCCACCACGCCGCAAATGGCCTCCACATGCGCGCGGGAAGCAATCTCCGGCACCACGCCGCCATAGAGGGCGTGCGTTTCCACCTGGGACGCAATAACGAGCGAACGAATTTCCCGCTTGCAGATCACGGCCGCAGATGTTTCATCACAAGAGGATTCGATGGCCAGCAGCAAAGGCGCGTCCTTTTTCTGCAAAGCCTGCATTTTTTCCCGGACTTTTTCCTGATAGGTCAATCCTCTTGCTCCTCCTTATTCTTTGGGAATCCCTGCATCAGCTCATCCATTTGGCGCAGCAGCTCTTCCGGTGAGGGGGCGGGCTCCAGCGCCGCTGCCGGCACGCGGATGGGCGCGTCCATCATCGGCTTTTGTTGCTCCATACCCACGCCTTCCGACAGCTCCGCGTCGGAGGATAGCTTTCCCTGTGCGCTGGTCAGCGTGATTTTCGGCTTGCAATCGGGATCCATCGTCAGGCTGACCTGCCCATCCTGACCCCGGCTGACGCGAAGATCCATCGTCATGTCCAGCCGCACTCTCAGATCCCGATCCTCCGATTTCAAATCAAAAAAGCATTGGTTGGATACGGCTTCCGGGACAGCCGCAGGCTGCTGAACCGACTGCATCTGTCCTTCCGGCTCTTTTTTCTTCTCCTTCAGCCGATCGACCTGAACGGTTTCTTCCTCGTCGCTCTCCTCTTCGTCCGACAATCCCAGGCGGGCAAAGATTTCGCTCGCATCCAGATCTTCATCCTCTTCCGCTTCGGAAGGGTCAATGCGGTAAAAGCTGTCCCCGTCGCCGCCGTCTACCGCCGTCAGCTTCCAATCTTCGCCCTTGTCCCTTTTGTGCCCGTCGCGCGCCGTCATCAGGATCGCAATCACGGAGGTAATCAGTGCGCCGATGCCAAAGACAATGGCAATCAGCGCGGCGCAATCGGCAAAGAAGGGTTCCGGCACCATCAAAATGAGCATATCGTCCGCATTCAGCAGCCAGAGATCATTCGTAAAGAAAATCTGATGGAACTTGATGAACACCGCATTAAAATCCTGCATGGCGAGCACCACCACGATGCCGACCGCGACGATCAGCAGCAGCTCTCCCAGCAGATAACCGATGCCTGAAGCGCGAATGCCGCCCTTCTCCTTTTTACCGATCCGGGCCGCCGCAATCCACAGCCCGACGCCCAACACGAAGGAGGCAACCATCACGATTCGGGCCAGGCTGACCAGCGCGCGGACGTCCACCATGTGGTCCTTCTCGCGCTGCGTAAAGACCTCGCGCAGCTGCCCGTTGATCTCCGCCTGCATATCCAGCGAATCGCGACTGCCCCAAAGATAATCCAGCAGCGCGTTGGTGATGCGCATCAAGCCCTCATCGTCGATGCCGATGTTCTGCGCCTGACCGTATTTCTGGTACTCATGCCGGTAATAGGCGCGTGAGGTCGTGCAGATGAATACGCCGGTGAGCAGCATGGAAAGCAGCAGCAGCCAGGCCGCAACCGCCGACAGAATTCCTGCAAGTTTCTTTTTCATAAGGGGTCATCCTCCCTTAGAAGTGTGTTTGAACCTTCTTTATCTCTTAGAGCATCTGGAGGTAAGCCGTGATGAATCCGTCGAGATCGCCGTCCATCACGCTGCTGATATCGCCGACTTCAAAGCCAGTGCGGTGGTCCTTGACCATCGTGTAGGGCTGGAAGACGTAGGAACGGATCTGGCTGCCCCACTCGATCTTCTTCATCTCGCCCTTGATATCGCTCATCTTCTCCTGCGCCTCACGCTCACGCAGCTCCATCAAACGCGCGCGCAGCACGATCATGGCCTGCTCGCGGTTCTGAATCTGAGAGCGCTCGTTCTGGCACTGCACGACCACGCCGGTCGGGATGTGCGTGATGCGAACGGCAGAGTCGGTACGGTTGACGTGCTGTCCGCCCGCTCCGCCGGCACGATAGGTATCGATGCGCAGATCCTCCGGACGGATCACCAATCCGCCGTCGTCCGGCAGGATGGGCATGACGTCCAAAGAGGCAAACGAAGTATGGCGGCGAGCCGCGCTATCGAAGGGCGAGATGCGCACCAGACGATGCACGCCGCGCTCCGCCTTCAGATAGCCGTAGGCATTTTCGCCCTTGACCTCAAAGGTCACGGATTTAACGCCCGCCTCATCCCCCTCCAGGAAATCCAGCTCTTTGACGGTAAAGCCGTGGCGCTCCGCATAGCGAGTATACATGCGGTAGAGCATCTGCGTCCAGTCCTGCGCTTCCGTGCCGCCCGCGCCCGCGTGCAGCGAGAGAATGCAGTCGCAGGAATCGTATTCGCCGCGCAGCAGCGTCGCCAGATGCATTTCATCCACGTGCTTGCGCAGAGATTCCAGCTCACCTTCGATTTCGGGCACAAGACTTTCGTCCTGCTCCTCATCGCACATCTGCACCAGCGTGCGGATATCCTCGCACTGGGTACGGAGATTGGCAATGCCGGTGGTGCGGTCCTCAATGGTCTTGATGCGCTGATTGACCTTCTGCGCGCGGTCCAGATTGTTCCAGAAATCAGGCTGCTCCATCTCGCTGTGCAGCTGATCCAGTTCGTCATGCATCGCGTCCACGTCAAACGCGGAGGCAACGTCGTCCAACTTTTTTTCCAGGTCGTTGACTTCCTGTTCAAAACGGTCCAGTTCTACGATCATTTTTCAAAACTCCTCAAAGTTTCCTGTTATTTTATTCATTATAGCGATTTTTTCGGCGTTTGGCAATAACGGAGCTATGCCTCCTCCAACCGGGTCGGAAGCTCCCAAAGGCTGTTGATCCGCGTGCAGCGCGCTTCAAATTCCTGCGGCATTTCCAGCATGCCGGGTACGATGAACACGCGCGCCCCGGAGCGCAGCCCCGCTTCCACACCTGCTGGCGCGTCCTCCACCACGGCGCACTCCTCAATGGGCGTATTCAGCTTCTGCGCGCCGCGCAGGAATATCTGCGGGTCCGGCTTGGATTTTTCCAGATCATCTCCGCACATCAGCGCGTCGAGCTTGGGTAAAATGCCTGCGGAAGTCAGTGTTTTCTCCGCGCTGTCCCGTGAGGTAGACGTACAGACGCACTGCTTGACCCCCAGCGCTTTGAGCAGGCCCAGCGTGTGATATACGCCGGGGAGCACCGGCACGCCGCCCTCCTCCATCCACTTGCGGCAAAGCGCCTCTTTTTCTTCATACAAGCTCCGGATATCGCCGATATTGGGATAAAGCTCCTCAATCAGTGCAAACACGCGCATCAGGTTGCGCCCCATCGCGCCCTGATAAAACTCCGGCCCCATGGTAACGCCGCGCTTTGCCGCCGTCACCGTCCAGGCGCGCTTATGCAGTTTTTCGGTATCGAGCAGGGTTCCGTCCATGTCGTAGAGCACCGCTTTGATCTTCATATAGATTTCTCCTGTAAACACGCCAAAGGCAAGGCGGTAAATTTACCGCCTTGCCGCGCCTATTCTTTCCGGATCAAACGTTTTTGCCGCAGCAGTTCTTGTACTTCTTGCCGCTTCCGCAGGGGCAGGGATCGTTGCGGCCGATCTTCTGCGCTGCATGCACCGGGACGTTCTTCTTCACCGGCCTTGCCTCCGCAGGGCCTTCCGCGGCTTTCGGGGCTTCCCTGCGCTCCGGCACGCGGTTGATGCGCGCATGGTAGAGCGTGCGCACCACGTCATGCTGAATGTTGGCCACCATCTCTTCAAACATATTGTAGCCTTCCATCTTATAGGCCACAACAGGGTCCTTCTGACCGTAGGCGCGCAGACCAATGCCCTGACGCAGCTGATCCATATCGTCGATGTGGTCCATCCACTTCTGATCGACGACGCGCAGCAGCACCACGCGCTCGATCTCTCCCATATCGACATTGGCCGCTTCCGCTTCCTTGGCCAGACGCGCATAGGCGCCCCAAATTTCCTTCTTGAGCTTTTCAGTGAGATTCTTGAGCGTGATTGCGGCATACTGATCTTCCGTCAGGTTGTCAAAGGCGTTCGCCGGATAGGCAAAGAGCGTGTGCAGATAATCCTCCAGCCCCTTGAAATCCCACTCTTCGGGAATGGTATGCTCCGAACAATGCGCGCCGATGCCGTATTCAATCTGATCGTCCACCATCTTGTGGATCTGCTCATGGACGTCGATGCCGTCCAGCACTTCTCTGCGCTGCTTGTAGATGACCTCGCGCTGTGCGTTCATGACGTCGTCATATTGCAGAACATGGCGACGAATATCGAAGTTGCGGCCTTCCACACGCTTCTGCGCGCTTTCGATCTGCTTGGAGAGCATGCCGTATTCGATCGGCACGTCCTCTTCCAAACCGAGACGCTCGATCATCGGGGCAATGCGCTCGCCGCCGAACAGGCGCATTAGGTCGTCGTCCAGCGCGATATAGAAGCGGGATTTACCGGGGTCGCCCTGACGGCCGGCACGTCCGCGCAGCTGGTTGTCGATGCGGCGAGATTCATGGCGCTCTGTACCAATGATGTACAAGCCGCCCAGCTCCACCACCTGATCGTGTTCCTTATCCGTGGTCTGGCGATACTTCGCCACGAGATCGCGGTACGCCTTGCGTGCTTCCTGCACCTCTTCCGGCGCATTGTCGGAATAACCGCGTGCTTCCTCCACCAGCTCCTCGCTCATGCCCTGGCGCAGCAGTTCGCGGCGCGCGAGGAATTCGGGGTTGCCGCCCAGCAGAATATCGGTACCGCGGCCCGCCATGTTGGTCGCGATGGTCACAGCGCCCACCTTGCCGGCCTGCGCGACGATCTCCGCTTCCTTCTGGTGATGCTTGGCGTTGAGCACCGTGTGCGGAATGCCCACGCGATCCAGCATGCCGGAAAGCATTTCGCTCTTTTCCACCGAAACGGTACCCACCAGCACGGGCTGGCCGGTTTCGTGGGTCTTTTTGATGTCCTCCACAACTGCCTTGAATTTGGCCTGCTGCGTGCGGTAGATCAGGTCGTTTTCGTCCTTGCGGATCATGGGGCGGTTGGTGGGAATCTCCACCACGTCCAGCGAATAGATGGACTTAAATTCGTCCTCTTCCGTCATGGCCGTACCGGTCATACCGGAGAGCTTGTGGTACATGCGAAAGTAATTCTGGAAGGTGATCGTCGCCAGCGTGCGGCTCTCGCGTGCCACTTCAACGCCTTCCTTGGCCTCAATTGCCTGGTGCAGACCATCGGAATAACGGCGGCCCACCATCAAGCGGCCGGTAAATTCGTCCACGATGACCACCTGACCGTCTTTGACGACGTAGTCAATATCGCGGTGCATCAGCGCGTGCGCCTTCAGCGCCACCTGAATGTGGTGGTTGATGTCGGTATTTTCCAGATCGGAAAGGTTTTCCACGCCGAAATACGCTTCCGCCTTTGCCACGCCCGCCGGGGTCAGGTTGACAGTCTTTTCCTTTTCATCCATGACGTAATCGCCCGTCATGGTTTCCTCATCGGTTACCTCGTCCTTGATGACTTCACCCTTGCGCAGACGCAGCACAAAGGCGTTGGCGCGGGCATAGAGGTCGGTTGCCTCATCGCCCTGGCCAGAAATAATCAAAGGCGTTCTGGCCTCGTCGATCAGAATGGAGTCCACCTCGTCCACAATGGCGTAGTTCAGCTCGCGCTGAACCAGATCCGACGCGCGCACCACCATGTTGTCGCGCAGGTAGTCAAAGCCGAATTCGTTGTTCGTGCCGTAGACGATATCGCTGGCATAGGACTGGCGGCGCTGCTGCGTATCCATGCCGTTGAGAATCAGTCCCACGGACATGCCCAGGAAACGGTAAATCTTGCTCATCATCTCGCCCTGATATTTGGCGAGGTAATCGTTGACGGTGACGATGTGTACGCCCTTGCCGGTCAGCGCGTTGAGGTAGGCGGGCATGACGCAGGTGATGGTCTTGCCTTCACCGGTCTTCATCTCTGCAATGCGGCCCTGGTGCAGCACGATGCCGCCCAGCACCTGTACGTCAAACGGGCGCTGCCCCAGCGTGCGCTGCGCCGCCTCGCGCACCACCGCGAAGGCTTCGGGCAGAAGCGCATCCAGCGTTTCTCCGTTTGCCAAGCGCTGCTTGAAGGCCGGGGTTTTGGCCTGAAGTTCCTCGTCCGAAAGCGCATGAATCTCTGCTTCCAGCGCATTGACCTTATCGAGGGTCTTGCGCAGGCGCTTGATCTCCGCATCGTTGGACGAACCGAACAGTTTTTTCAAAAAATTCCCCATGGGTTATCCTCCATTAGAAACTTGCAATTCCGAACCGAAATCACGGGTCTATACAATGAAAACGACCCGACTGACCTGATTGTAACATTTTCCCGCCCCTTATTCAAGTTTTTAGAGGTCTATGCTATAATCTTTTAAGTGATCTTAATGTCGGGAGGATGAAAATGCAAGTTCTTTGGGATATCTGCGCGGTGCTGTACCTTGCGGCCTATCTGCTGGCCGGAGTGCGCTATGCTTCTCTGCTTTTGCCGCGCGAAGGGCGGCTGGTCCGCATCAGCGCGGGGATCAGCCTGGGGCTCTTTGCACAAATGTGGCTGCCCGCCCTGTTTTCGTTTGTGATGGGCTTTGCGCTGCCGTCTCAGCTGCTGGGGCTTACGGCTTTCCTGTTTCCCCTTTGGTTTTTGAGAAAAAAACGCTCCAAACCGACAGACAAAGAGGATGCGCTGACGCTCCGGCTGCATTTTGCCTGCGTCGTACCTGCCATGGCGCTCTGTGCTTATCTGCTCTACACCCATGTGCTGCGTGCGGAGGACGGCGCGCTTTACACCGGGCAATCGTGTTATGGGGACATCTGCATGCACCTGCCGCTGATTACCTCCATTGCACGCAGCGGCGTTTTCCCGCCGAACTATCCGATTGAAGCAGGCGTCAAGATGGGCTATCCCTTCCTGTGCGACAGCATTTCTTCCACCTATGTCGTGCTGGGTGCGCGTCTCAAGCTGGCGTATATCCTGCCCATGGTGGCGGCGCTTTACGCGGTGTTCTCCTGGTATTTCCTGTTGATGAACCGCTTTTTGCGCAGCCCGAAGCGTGCGGCGCTTGCCTATGCGCTCTTCTTCCTCGGCGGTGGATTGGGACTTTCTTATTTTCTGGATGGTGCGAAGGCTTTCCCGGAAAACTTTGCGCGGATCTTTACGGCTTTTTACGAAACACCGACCAACAATGTCGCCGATAACGTGCTCTGGGTCAACCCCATTGCCGATTTGCTGATTCCCCAGCGCGCGACGCTGTTCGGCTGGTCGATTCTGTTGCCCTGCCTGTATCTGCTCTACCGCCTGGCCTTTGAGGAGGAAACCCGATACAGCGTCTATCTCGGCGTGCTGGCCGGCGGGCTTCCGCTGCTCCACGCGCATTCCTTCATGGCGCTGGGCATGATCTCCGCCTGTGCGGTCGTGCATCAGCTCTGGGTTTCGCCGAAGCTGAAGAGCGTGCTACGGTATCTGCCGTATCTGGGCATTGCGCTGCTGTTCTCCCTGCCGCAGTTGATCTGCTTCACCTTTGCGCAGGTCGGAAACTCTCATTTTCTGCACTTCGGCTTCAACTGGATCAATAAAGAGGACCCATACTTCTGGTTCTACATCAAAAACATTGGGCTGGTGTTTGTGCTGCTGCCCTTTGCACTGCTGAGTGAAAAGCGACTGCGCGGATTCTGGCTCTGCGCGCTGCCGTTGTGGGTGATCTGCGAATTCATCATTTTCCAGCCCAACGACTATGACAACAACAAACTGCTCTATGTTGTGCACATGCTGTCCTGCGGCGTGGTTGCTTCCTTCCTGGCCACGCTGTGGCACAAGCTTCACGGCCTTCCGGGGCGCGCGGCACTGGGAACGCTGATTCTCGCGCCGGGGCTTCTTGCCGGAACGCTGACGCTAATCCGGGAGACGGTTTCGGATTATCAGCTTTTCTCCGCCCCGGAGGTTGCCGCGGCAAGGTTTGCTGGGGAAAACCTCCCCGTGGACGCCATCCTGCTCACTGCGGACGAGCACAACAATCCCTTTGCCTGTCTTTCCGGCTTCACCATCGTGCAGGGCTCGCCCAGCTTCCTTTATTTCCACGGCATTTATGACACCGACCGCGCAGCGGACGTCACCGCCATGTACACACAGGAGGGCGCATTGGAAGAATTGGCCGGGAAATATGGCATCACGCACGTCGTGTTCTCGGAATACGAATACAATCTCGGTGCGGATGCGGCGCTGTTTGAAGATCTGCCCGTCGTTTTTTCCAGCCACTGGGTCACAATTTATTCGTTAAAATAGCGTAAAAATTTCATATTTTCTCCAGGATTCTAACGTTATCTGTCGAATCCTTATACTATAATCCCCGAGGAAGCATCGACCGATGCCGGGGCAAAAGGAGGTTGGACTATGCGGATAAACATTACCATGCGCAACATGATGGTGCCTTCCCCGTCAGTAGAAAACTACATTAACAAAAAAGTCGGAAAACTGGATCGCTATTTTGACGACGAGATCGAAGCGCAGGTTCGTTTGAGCATTGAACGCCACCGCTACACCTGCGAAATCACCATCCCGCTGCCCGGTGAAATTCTCCGCGCCGAGGAATCGACGACAGATATGTATGTCTCCATTGACAGCGCCATGAGCAAGCTGGAAGGACAGATCCGCAAACACCGCACGCGCCTTGCCAAGCGCATGAAACGGGATGCCGATCCTGTGGAGGTTTTCCTGCCGGAAGAAGAATCGGAGCCGCAGCTGGTGCGCACCAAGCGTTTCCAGGTGGATGCGATGGATGTGGACGAAGCCATCTCCCAGATGGAGATGCTTGGGCACACGTTCTTCCTGTTCCGCGATAAGACCAGCAACCAGATCTGCGTGGTTTATACCCGTGCAGACGGCAATTTCGGTCTGTTGATTCCCGATTGACGCAATACCCTGTATTCAGAGGGGAGCGGGATGCAAAAGCATCCCGTTCCCTTTTTTGTCCACCATGGTCAAAATTCCATCTTGCAATTTCCGTATCATTGTTATATAATTTTCATTACTAGATGCAGGAGGCGCACGTATGACTTTTAATAAAGAAAAGGATTTGATGAGTGCCTGGCTCCACTTACTCGGGCTGGGGCTTTCCATCGCCGGAACGGTGCTTTTGATCATTCGCGGCGCAGGCATGACGCCTTGGCACGTCGTCAGCTACGCCATCTTCGGCGCGACGATGATCGCGCTCTATGCGGCAAGCTCCACCTATCACCTCTTTTATATCTCAGATAAGGTACATGGCATCCTGCGCAAGATCGATCACATCATGATCTTTATGCTGATTGCGGGGACTTATACGCCCATCTGTCTGGTCACGCTGCATGGCGCATGGGGTTGGGTGCTGTTCGGCATTGTGTGGGCATGTGCGCTGGGCGGGCTATTTATCAAGATTTTCTGGATGGACGCGCCGCGCTGGCTCTCCACGGTATTCTACATCGCGATGGGCTGGGCCGCGCTGATCGCCATTTGGCCGTTGAGCCATGCGCTTCCCATGCAGGGGCTGTGCTGGCTTTTCGGCGGCGGCATCGTCTACACCATCGGCGGCGTATTCTATGCGTTAAAGATTCCTCGCATTTCCTGGAAATACTTTGGCTTCCACGAGCTCTTTCACATCTTCATCCTGTTGGGGTCGGCCTGTTTTTACATTTTAATCTGGAATTATGTACTCTGAGTCCTTTTTCGGCAGGAAAAGCCGTTATAGAATCCGAATTAATAAAATCGGATTCTTTTTCTTTGGAGGATTTAGGCTATGAATATGCATCCCTATACTTCCGTTGCCGTCGATCATCTGATGAAGCTGGTCAATATTCCCAGCCCGACGGGCTTTACGCACATCGCAGCAGAATACCTGCTGGACGTGCTGCGCGGATACGGCTTTACTCCCTACAAGACGCACAAGGGCAATGTCGTCTGTGAAATCGGCGGGGAAGGTCACCCGCTGGTCGTTGCCGCTCATGTGGACACGCTGGGCGCAATGGTTCGCTCGATCAAGCCCAACGGCCGCCTGCGCTTCACGGCCATCGGCGGCTATCCGGCCAACAATGTTGAAAATGAGACCTGCGTCGTTCACACCCGTGACGGCCGCACCTATACCGGTACCTTCTATCTGACCACCCCGGCCAGCCATGTTTATAAGGGAATTCCCGACATCAAGCGCGACGATACCACCATCGAAGTGGTTCTGGATGAGAACGTTTCCACGAAGGAGGACGTTCGTGCGCTGGGCATCGAGGTGGGCGACTTCATCTCTCTCGACCCCCGCGCGTTCAACACGCCCTCCGGCTACATCAAGAGCCGTCATCTGGACGACAAAGCCAGCGCAAGCGTGCTGCTGGCGCTGGCCAAGATGGTTTCGGCCGGGGATCTGACTCTCTCCCGAAAGATTTATCTGGTATTCACCGTTCATGAGGAAGTCGGTCACGGCTGCGCCGCAGGACTTCCCGAAGACGCCGAGGACATTCTTTCTGTAGACATGGGCTGCGTCGGCGACGATCTCGGCTGTGATGAGACGATGGTTTCCATCTGCCCCAAGGATAGCCGCGGGCCGTATAACTACGAGATGACCGGCAAGCTGATCGAGCTGGCGCGCGAGAACAACCTCAAATACGCCGTGGACATCTATCCGATGTACGGCTCCGACGCGGACGCTTCTTTGGCTGCGGGTCACAACTTCCGCCACGCGCTGATCGGGCCGGGCGTGTTCGCCTCCCACGGATACGAACGGACGCACGTTTCCGGCTTGGACAATACGCTCAAGCTGCTCGTGGCCTTTGTCACCGACTAACGGCTATTGGTTCTGCCCGTGCAGGTGTTTCTGAATTACCTCCAGAAACGCTCTGCCGTAGCGATTGAGTTTGTGCTCCCCCACGCCCGAAACCTGAAGGAATTCTTCCCGGGTTTCGGGCTTTTTTGCGCACATATCGCGCAGCGTCGCATCTGAGAAGATGATGTAGGCCGGCACATGTGCGCGCGCTGCCAGCTGAAGGCGGAGCCTGCGCAAATCTGCCAGCAATGGGTTTCCATCCTCGACTTCCCCGCCGCGTTTCTGCTTTGTCGTTTTGCATGAAGCCGCCGCATCCGCATCCTTCTGCGCTGCATCCGTGCGAATACGGATGGAAAATGCAAGGCCGTCGTCCAGAAAATCCTTTGCTTCCGCGCCCAAGCGAACAACCGGGTATTCCGAACCATCCGCCGCCAGCAGATTCTTTTCCGTCATGGTGTCCATCAGGCTGCGGATTTCCCGTTCATCCTGTCCCTGCAAGACGCCGAAGCTGCGGCATTGATCCAACCCCAGCTTGGCAATCCGCGCGGTTTTGCGTCCGCGCACCACTTCGCTGACCACCGTTCTGCCAAAGCGCTGACGCAATTCCATCACGCATTCCAAAATCGCTCTGGCCGCCTGCGTCGCATCCTCCTCGCGGTATTCCGCCGAGCAATTGGAGCAGTTCCCGCAAAGCTCCCTCGCCTGCTCGCCAAAGTAACGCAGCATATCGCTGCGCAGGCAGCCCGTCGTCGTGCAATACTGCGTCATGCGGCGCAGTCCCAAGCGCAGCTTCTCTTTAACGGCAGCGGCTTCCTCCGGTGAAAGCTCCGGGTTGTCGCTCTCCCGCTCGATCAAAAGATTGTTGGTAAATACGTCCTGCGGGCTGTAAAGCAGAACGCAGACCGCATCGCTGCCGTCGCGCCCCGCACGGCCCGCTTCCTGATAATAGGATTCCAGGTTTTTCGGCATGTTGTAGTGAATCACGAAGCCCACATTCGACTTATCGATGCCCATGCCGAAAGCGTTGGTCGCCACCATGACCGTCTTGCGGTCATAGAGGAAATCATCCTGATTGTCCCGGCGCTCCGCATCGCCCAAACCGGCATGGTAGCGCGTCGCAGCATACCCATTTGCGCAAAGCAGGCTGCACACTTCCTCCACGTTTTTCCGCGTCGAGCAATAGACAATGCCGCTGCGATCCCGCATCTCCGCCAGAATACCGAGCAGCTCACTGTCCTTTTTGTGCGGCGTGCGCACCTCAAAGCGAAGATTGGGCCGATCAAAGCCCGTCGTCATGCGGAATGGATCTTGAAGATTCAGCAATTTGACGATGTCGGCCTGCACCTCTTCGGTCGCTGTCGCGGTAAACGCACCCACAACGGGGCGCTTGGGCAGCGACTCGATGAACGCCCGGATGCGCAGATAGCTCGGGCGAAAATCCTGCCCCCATTGGGAGACGCAGTGCGCCTCGTCCACCGCCAGCAGAGAAACCTCGGTTTCCCTGCAAAGCTCCCGGAACTCATAGGTTTCCAGTCGTTCCGGAGCAACGTAGATGATTTTATACATCCCGCTACACGCATTTTCAATGGCGTGCGCATACTGCCGCGGCGTCAACGAGGAATTGAGATAAGCCGCGCGCACTCCGGCCTGATTCAGCGATGCCACCTGATCCTTCATCAGCGAGATCAAAGGCGAAATGACCAACGCAACGCCGGGCAGCAGCAATGCGGGAATCTGAAAGCAGATTGATTTGCCCGCACCCGTCGGCATGACGCAGAGCGCGTCCCTGCCGGAAAGCAGCGCATCGACAATCTGTTCCTGGCCGCTTCGGAAGGAAGAATAGCCAAAGGTTTGGCGCAGCGCTTCGTATTTATCCATTCTGCTCGTCCTGCATCTGCTCGTAAAGGTCGTTGAGATAGACCCAGCGTTCCATCAGGTGCTCAAGATTCGCCTCCGCCTCCTCTTTTTGCGCCGTCAACTCCTGAAGAGCCACATAATCCGCCTGCGCTTGCTCCATCGCCTGATCGAGCTGCGCAATTTTCGCTTCCGCTTCGGCAATATCTGCGTCAATCGTTTCGAACTCACGCTGCTCCTTAAAGGTGAACTTCACCTTCTTCGTCCGGGAGGGTGTGGCAGGCGCTTTTTCAGCCCTGGCTTCTTTGACCTGCACCGGTTCCGGACGCGCCGCAAGATAATCGCTGTATCCGCCCGGGTACTGCCGAATCACGCCGTTTTCCTCATAGGCGAAGATGCGCTGCATCAGGCGATCGAGAAAATATCGGTCATGGGAGGCTGCCACGACCGCACCGTTGAAGTGATCGAGGTAGTCCTCCAGTATGGTCAGCGTCTGAATGTCGAGATCGTTGGTCGGCTCGTCCAGCAGCAGCACGTTCGGCGCGCTCATCAACACGGAGAGCAGATAGAGCCTGCGCTTTTCGCCGCCGGAAAGGCGCTTGATCTGCGTGTATTGCAGATCGGCGTTGAACAAAAAGCGTTCCATCATCTGCGTGGCCGTCAAGGTGCCCTCGTCGGTTTCCACGCTCAAGGCAATATCTTTGATGAAGTCAATGGCACGCATTTCGCCGTCCATGTCGGAATTATCCTGTGCGAAATAACCGATGCGAACGGTCTCCCCTCGGGTAATCGTGCCCGAATCCGGCTGCACACGCCCGGCAATCATATTCAGCAGCGTAGACTTTCCGCAGCCGTTCCGCCCGACAATACCCACGCGATCGTCGCGCAGCAGGATATAGGTAAAATCGTTGATCAGTATGCGCTCCCCGAACCGTTTGGTGATGCGATCCATTTCAATGATCTTGCGTCCCAACCGAGAGGAAGCCGAACCAATGCTGACCTTTTCCTGCGCCCTGGGCGCTTCGACGGCAGAAAGCTGCTCAAAGCGCTCAATGCGTCCCTTCGCTTTCGTGGTTCTGGCACGCGCACCGCGCTGCATCCAAG
>OIWT01001352.1_pt1 | contig 29893 bp, 29 predicted proteins | sample 1587701 | NCBI WGS metagenome assembly OIWT01 (sample SAMEA3888904, study PRJEB22519) | human gut metagenome | biome: human gut; feature: human-associated habitat; material: faeces | place: Denmark | collected 2009 | reverse complement strand
TCGCAAAAATGGGCTTTTTAAGGAATGACTATATAGTATTATAATATAGTTATTTATATAAGGATTATTACTGCTTATTCAGAAAGATTTCATACCTTTGTAGTGAGTTGGCAGAAATGCTATCTCAAGACATATTAGAATATTAGCGTTTTGCTATTGTTCTGGGTTGATAAAATCGCCAATTAAATCAACGCTCCAGTAAACAATAAGTGAAATGCTCACGATATGCGTGGGCGTACTTATTTGGAGCGTGGGTGTTTGGCGATACCTTTCAACCGATAAGTGTCACCCACGCTTTTTGCATGGGTCATAATGATTATCATAAACAATAATTATATGAGAAAATTTGATCTGAATATAGAACGCATCCTTGAAAACTGGAAGCCGTATCATGCGGTAAGAGAGTTTATTGCAAATGCTTTAGATGAGCAACTACTGACAGATAGTAAAGATATTGCTATTTATAAATCTGATGGCATTTGGCATATTCGTGATTATGGAAGAGGACTGAAATATGCGCATTTAACCCAAAATGAGAATGAGGAAAAATTGAACAATCCTCATGTTATTGGTCGCTTTGGCATTGGGCTAAAAGATGCAATAGCCACACTATATAGGCATGACATTATGATAGAAATAACTTCCAAATATGGAGTTATCACTATTGAAAAGTCAGCAAAACAAGATTTTGCTGATATTAAAACATTACATGCTATTATTGAACCTGCTACTGATATAGATTTTGTTGGGACAGATATTGCTATATTGGGGATAAATGATGAAGATATTTATTCTGCAAAGAAACTATTCTTAAAATTTGCAGAGGAGGTGGTGTTGGGCAAAAGTAAATATGGAGAGATTATAAAAAAGAAAGCAACCAATGCCGCTATATATATCAATGGAGTAAAAGTTGCCGAAGAAGAAAATTTCTTGTTCAGCTATAATATTACTACAATAACCGCTCAAATAAAAAAATCTATAAACAGAGAAAGAACGAATGTTGGCAGGAGTGCTTATTCAGAATCTGTCAAAAAGATTATTCTCACTTGCAATGATGAGTCTGTAATTAACATTCTCCAAGACGATTTCCTCAAAATAGATACAGGAGATGCCCACGATGAGATGAAATGGATTGATATACAAGAGTATATTACAAAATTTATAAATAGAAGTGGCAATGTGCTATTTGTAGATACTCAACAAATTCTTGACAATACAAATTTGATTGATGAAGCAAAGGAAAGCGGTTTTCAGATAGTGCCAATTCCAACTAACCTTGTGGATAAAATACAAGACAAAACCGATATAGACGGGAATAGAATCAATGATTTATCAAGTTTTGTAACAAATAGGAATGAAAATTTCGAGTATCAATATATATCTTCGGATGCTTTGTTACCTTCCGAAAGAGAAATTTTTAACAAAACAGACCAAATCCTCTCAATAGCAAATATTCATCTTTCTTACTGGGATATTCAAATCTCAGAAAACATGCAAAAGAACTATGATTTCATTCCTGCTAAAGGGGTATGTAATTATACTGATAGAACAATTATAATAAAAAGGAGTGAATTAACTTCTGTATCTTCGTATGCAGAAACTCTCATACATGAAGCTATTCATGCTACAACTGGATATGAAGATGTATCTCGAATTTTTGAATCAGCTTTAAGTAAAACCATTGGGATATTGTGTGGGAGAATATTAGAAGGAAAATCCGATACATTAACTCAAAAAAGTTGGGAACAAAATGGTAAATTTGAAACTTTAACAAAGCCTTTGGATGAGAAATTTGTAAATGAAGAACTTCTATCTATTATTGATACATTAAAGGCTACCATCAAATGGGATAAACTGCAAAAAGCAATTCTTTATTTCGTTATTTTTCCAGTGATTCCATCTGAATATTATCATTTTTACGCAGATATAAAGGATATTCAAGATAAGTATTTGAAAAGTAGGGAAGAATGCGATTGGATTCCGGATATTCCCACAATGACGAGGAACTTAACGTATTTATATTCACAGCCATTGATGGATGAATCAGACTTTAAATCCATATATGACTACATTAAGATTATAGATTTTATACATTATAAAGACTTGTATAAGCAATCGAAAAGGATTGGCTTGGAATTAACACAAAATATAGTCTATTCTACACTTAAGGTGGAACCTTATGGTTTTACTCTAAAACATGTACATAAGACCTACAAATACTTATGCAAGAAGTATAAAGAGGCTAAAGAGAAATTTTATCATACTCAAATTGGACAATAATATTGTTTAACTATTTATATATCAAGACATGGGAAGAAGGCGTTTAGACTCTTGCTCTCGTAATGCAAGAAAAGGTGAGAAAATTTTTAGTTCTATCATTGGGACAGGATTAAAGTTGGCTACTGGTTCCAGTGGTCGTGGACGGTCAGCATCTAATGGTGGCTGCATGGTAATAGTTGTATTTGTTTTATTGGCATTTATATTTAGCTGTGTAGATTATGAAAAGAAATACGAATATAGACTGCACCAATTTGATTATAAGAATGCTATTCAAATAAAGGGGACAACTCAAAAGATTCCTCAGATAGAGTTTCTAACATTTGTCGGTGGTTTTGATACAATTGCAATAAAAGTTAAGGGGAAAAAACCAAAAAATATACCAATACGGTCTGAATATCTTAAGAAGAATGAACATGAGTCGGTTACTTTTTATAATTCAATGGATTATTATACAGATTTTCGGTTCTCTCTTATTAGCAAAGAGAACATTATATATGGTTATGCTGATTCTTCTAACAGAGGTACAATAGAGGCTCTTCAAGGGGATAATTTCCTCCTCTTTGAAAGGAACGATAATATTTATATATATCCTTATGATGAAGAGAAAGAAAAACATGAAAATGAGAAACATCAGAAAAATGCAGAAAAGCGTCAGCAAGAAGACTACTTCTATGAATAAAGGCATATCACAACTTTACTGATATAATTTTGGATGGTGATTAAGAGCTTCAAGATAAGAGGCTCCAATTTTCATCAAAAAAATCGCAACTTTCACTTGCCAATTAGGTATATGTGAATTAGGGGGATAGGGTCATTTATCCCCTCCCCCCTAATTTTATTCTTTTTCGGCACTTTCTTCATTATTTCGTCTATCCTGAATGGCTTTATATCCGATAGGTGATTGAGGTTTGGCGATTTTCTTCTGCTTAGCGGATAATTGTGACAAAACCAGATAAATATCATCAAATTCTTTACGGGTATCTTCCGACAAATCGCTGATGGCAACTATTGTTTCTTCGCTGATTTCCTCTAAAGACTTCATTCGTGCTTTCAAGTCTTCCAAATCTTTGCTATTGCTTACCTCTGGCAAACCTTGTCTGATGGCTACAAATGCCCTCATAATGGAAATATTCACATTGATAGCTATATCGCTATTCAATCCAAATCGGTCATTAGAAAATCGGGCTTTCATTTTGCGTGAAATACGTCATGATTATGGCAATAATTAAGGTGTGCAATGTAAATTTGGGTCATAATAAAGGTTACTGTCTTACATTTGCTCGCAAAAATTTCTAATGACCGATTTGGGTTTATTTTATTTAGACACTAAGAACTCCTAATGCGATTTGGGCTTATCTCTCTTACACTATGCCTTAATCTTCTTCCACTTCATCATACTTAAAAAACAATTTGCATCCTAACCGAAGAATAAGCAGAGAAGTAACCCAAGCAGCCATTTGTAAAATTACTTATTGGGTTAGCTGATGAGTCTTCGCTCATCGCTAGAGAATTGAGGTAATCGTAAGTTCGAAGGTCGATAGTTTGTATCTCCAACTCAATAATATCACCTTCATATAAGATTTCGTCCCAATCTTCCTGTTTATTATCCTGTGCAGCTTTTTCAGTCATGCAAAGGAAGTTTTATTCAATAACTTCTCCATCGTTCCCTCTATCACGTCCGACATCCCATATGTAGATTTTTCTATTACGAAAAACTATGCCTTACGCCCAAATATCTTACAACTGTTATCAAAAAAGAAAGCGGAGTTTCCGCAGCAGATTGGATAGAAAGGTATGTAATACTACAAGCTCAGGCATTGCTTAAATCAACGGATCTTACCATACAGCAGATAAGTGACAAATTGAATTTTTCTTCGCAGGTCTTTTTCGGAAAATATTTCAAAAGATTAGTCGGAATGTCGCCGAAAGAATATAGGAAGACATTATAGCATGGTGTCTCATTCGTGAAAAGCAAACTATTATTTATCTCAAATCATTTGAGATTTTTGCTATTAATAAGACGTAAGTCCGTATTTTCTCAGATATGCAGACTTCACGAATTTTTATGTGAAAAGTAAAATCTTAAATGATTGGAAATCAAAGCTCTTTCTGGAATGCTTAGTTTGTAGACTCCTGGCAGGCACGGCCTCTATTCGGCTCGGGCACGGATAGGAGGCTATCCTCGTCCCGAGTCTAGGCCGTGGTCGGACGGAGTTAAGTGCCCGTTCGTCAGATTCCCATTGTTTCCGGAAATCACGATAAGTTGAGTTGAAAATGGGGAATAAATGCGTGAATTGTTCAAAATATAACGAATTTTAATTCTATCTAATGCGTTAATATGCTATTTTTGCTTCTTTAAGAGAATAAGCGAATGGGAAAACTCTATGTAGTGCCGACTCCGGTGGGAAACTTGGAGGATATGACATTTCGAGCCATACGTGTGTTGAAGGAAGCAGACCTGATTTTGGCTGAAGACACACGAACCTCAGGTGTCCTGTTGAAGCATTTTGAAATAAAGAATGCGATGCTGTCACATCATAAGTTTAATGAGCATCAGACAGTGGAGCGTGTCGTCAGCCGTATTCTGGCTGGTGAAAACGTGGCGTTGATTTCAGATGCCGGTACACCTGGAATTTCAGACCCCGGATTCTTGCTCGTCCGTGAGTGTGTCCGTGCAGGTGTGGAGGTCTCTTGTCTGCCTGGGGCGACAGCTTTTGTGCCGGCTTTGGTGGCATCGGGTTTGCCTGACGAGCGTTTCTGTTTCGAAGGTTTCCTGCCTCAGAAAAAGGGACGTGTCACAAGGTTGACACATTTGCAGACAGAAACACGCACGATGGTTTTCTACGAGTCTCCTTACAGGCTCGTGAAGACGCTGACCCAGTTTGTCGACTTTTTCGGAGCTGAGCGTCAAGTGTCGGTCTGTCGTGAAATCTCGAAGGTGCATGAAGAGAGTGTGCGGGGCACGCTTGCCGAAGTGCTGGAACATTTCACACAAATAGAACCGAAAGGCGAGATTGTCATCGTGTTGGCTGGAGCGGACGAAAAAGAAATAAGTAAAGGAAAATAGAAATAACACGTTATACAAAAACAACAAAATTATGAAAAAGTTACTTTGGTTATCAGTATGTGCGGTTGCACTAATGACTTCGTGTGAACAAATGGGAAGCGGCAACAAGGCTTTACAGGCTGAGAACGATTCTTTGAAAACCGTGCTTTCTGACAGGGAAGATGAATTGAACCAGATAATGGGTACGTTCAATGAAATTCAGGAAGGTTTCCGTCAAATCAACGAGGCTGAAGGCCGTGTGGACTTGCAGCGTGAGCAGAGCGGAGAAAACCTTTCGGCAACGCAGAAAGTGAAGGATGATTTGAAATTGATAACTCAGACGATGGCTGAAAACCGTGAAAAATTGGCTCAACTTCAACAACAATTAAAGAACAGTCGTTATCAATCGTCAGAACTGAAAAAGGCTATCGCTGCCTTGGAAAAAGAGTTGGCCGACAAGACGGAACAAATCAAGGCGCTTCAAGCGGATTTGGCAGCTAAGGATATTCGCATCGCCGAACTTGATGACGCTGTCGCTGGCTTGACCACTGACGTTAAGAACTTGTCAGCTGAGAATGAAATCAAGACAAAAACTGTGGCTGCACAAGAAAAAGCCATGAATACGGCTTGGTTTGTTTTCGGAACTAAATCAGAGTTAAAAGAACAAAAAATACTTCAAAAAGGCGATGTCTTGCAGAGTGATGATTTCAATAAAGATTACTTCACTCAGATAGACATCCGTACTGACAAGGAGATTAAGTTATATTCAAAGAGTGCAAAGCTTTTAACTAATCATCCTGAAGGTTCATATTCGTTAGTAAAAGACACAAAAGGACAATATATTTTAAAGATAACAAATCCGAGCAAGTTCTGGAGCGTATCTCGCTATTTGGTTATTCAAGTGAGATGACCTATATTTGCGGTGGAAACGCTTCTGGGCTGAGTGAAAATCATATGCGCGGATGACAAATTGGAAAAATTCCGGATTTTTGTTAGCGCGGGTGGCACAGATTTTTCTGTAGCTCGGTCGGAAGTTTCGAAGCATTAATTGAAAGATATTCTGTTGTGATAACAGGGCTTGATTAAAGGATTAAAATATAAGAAGATACTCTTTAATGACTTCTATGAGGGACGTTGTGAAACGTGTACGTATAGAAAATTATCTCTAAAATGTGAATGGACAGCCTCCTTCGGGAGGCTGTTTTTTTGTTTTTAGAATCTTTTTTGTGGGAGGGGAGATACTGAGGCCGCAGAGGGGCTGGAAAAGCCCGGTTATATCATGAGATGGCAGACCAGTTGATATTGGTCTTTCGGAGCATTTTCAGCTGTGTCCAGAGAATGGCATTTTGTGGATTGCTTTCCGTCGGATCTCCGTCAACGACGGCTTGCGCTATATCGCGGACAAACTGTAGGAGTTGGCCGTCGCGGGCGATGTCAGCGATGCGTAAATCAAAGGCAATGCCGCTTTGTTGGGTGCCTTCCAAGTCGCCGGGGCCGCGCAGCTTTAAGTCGGCTTCGGCGATTTCAAAGCCATCGTTGGAGTCGACCATGATTTGGATGCGCTTGCGTGTGTCTTCACTGAGTTTATAACCGGTGACAAGAATGCAGTATGATTGGTCTGCTCCCCGTCCCACACGGCCTCGTAGCTGGTGAAGCTGGGAGAGGCCGAAGCGTTCGGCATTTTCAATGACCATGACTGAGGCATTGGGTACATTGACGCCAACTTCAATCACAGTCGTGGCCACCATGATTTGTGTTTCACCTGTGACGAATCGTTGCATTTCTGTTTCTTTGTCTGCCGGGCGCATTTTTCCATGCACTTTGCTCACCTTGTATTCGGGGAATTCCGCACAGATATGTTCGTATCCTTCTTCCAGGTTTTTTATATCCATTTTCTCGCTTTCCTGGATGAGCGGATAGACGATATACACTTGTCTTCCTTCTTGGATTTGTTTGCGGATGGAAGCGTAGAGGCTTGCTCTGCGATTGTCAAACTGATGTATGGTCTGGATGGGTTTCCGTCCGGGAGGGAGTTCGTCGATGACAGACACGTCGAGGTCTCCATAGAGTGTCATGGCAAGGGTGCGCGGAATGGGAGTTGCCGTCATGACGAGCACGTGAGGTGGCCGAGTATTTTTGTTCCACAATTTAGCTCGTTGCGCCACGCCAAAACGGTGCTGTTCGTCGATGACCACCATGCCCAAGGATGAGAAACACACTGTGTCTTCGAGTACGGCGTGAGTACCTATGAGGATGTGTGTTTCGCCCAGTGTCAGGGAACGTAGGATGGCTTCGCGTTTCTTGCCTTTCACAGAGCCGGTCAGCAACTCCACTTTCACGGGCATGGAGCCTAATAGTTTGCGTATCGTGTCATAATGTTGGGAAGCGAGAATCTCGGTTGGGGCCATCAGGCATGTCTGGTAGCCGTTGTCCAGTGCAATAAGCATGCTCATCAGCGCGACAAGAGTCTTGCCGCTTCCCACATCGCCTTGCAACAGACGGTTCATTTGTCGCCCGCTTCCCATGTCGCGGCGTATTTCCTTGATGACGCGTTTCTGTGCACCTGTGAGTTCGAAGGGGAGATAGTGACGATAGAATGTATTGAATATATCTCCCACTTGGCTGAATATAAATCCGTTGTATTTGCGTGCGCGGTCTTTGGCATAGCGGAGTATATTCAGTTGCACGTAGAAAAGCTCTTCGAACTTCAGCCGATATTGAGCCCGTCGAAGTGATTCGGGTGTGTGCGGGAAATGGATGTTGCGCAAGGCTTCGTCAAGTGACATCAGCTGATGTTGCTTCACCAACCATTCCGGCAGTGTCTCCGGCATCGGTTCTTTTAGCAGAGCAAGCAGGTTGGATGTTAGTTTGCCGAGGGCGTGGGAGTTCAGCCCGCTACGTTTCATGCGTTCGGTCGTGTTGTAATAAGGCTGAAGTCCCATGTCTGATAGTACGAGGCCTTCAGCTGGGTCGATGTCAGGATGGGCGATGTTGATACGTCCGTTGAAAATGGTCGGTTTTCCGAAGACAATATATTTGGTATGAGTCTTGTAACGTCCTGACAGATATTTGATGCCTTGGAACCAGACAAGGTCTACCACTCCGGTGTCGTCTGAGAAGTGGGCGACCAATCTGCGTTGTCGTCCTTCACCAAAGGTCTCAAAGCTGAGAATTTCGCCTTTCAGTTGGATATAGGGCATGTTGCCGTCGATTTCATGTATGTAGTACAGACGGCTTCTGTCGACGTATTTATAAGGAAAATAGTAGAGAAGGTCATGCATAGAGCAGACTGACAGCTCTTTGTTCAGGATAGCTGCTCGTTGAGGCCCTACTCCGGGCAAATATTTAATATCGCGTGACGTTAAATCGAACATCCAATCAGTGCTTCTGCTACTTTTATGTCGAAGGGGGTTGTTAGTTTGATATTTTCGCGGTTGCCCGGCACGAGTGTTACGGGCATTCCTAGGGCTTCCACGACAGATGCGTCGTCGGTAAATGTTGTGGAATAAGGTTGTTGGTAGGCGTCTTTCAGAAGCTTTGCGCTAAACACTTGTGGTGTTTGTACCAGTTTGTAAGCCGACCGGTCGACTGTCACGCTCGTGTTACCGTGCCGTTGCCGGAGGGTTTCTACGACATCGACCACAGGAATGACGGCATTGTGTAAAGCTGCTTCCTGATAGCACATTGTGATGACTTCGTGGGAGACAAACGGACGTACACCGTCGTGTATGCCGACAAGGCTGTCGTCGTCAACCATTGCCAACCCGTTTTTTACGGAATGAAAACGAGTGTTACCTCCATCTGTCACACGATGAGGAATGTCAAAGTGATAATTGTGGCACAGCTCGCACCAGTATTTCTGTTGGTCGACGGGCAGCACCACAATTATGTTTATTCCTGTATCATAGGTATAGAAGGTTTCGATAGTGCGCATCAGGACAGGTTTCCCCCCGATGGGGAGAAACTGTTTGGGTATGTCTGTTCCCATGCGTAATCCTTTGCCTCCGGCTACGATAACAATATACTTTTTCATGCGAGCAACATTCCGGCTTTGACTTCGTCGGCTTTCTCTTTACCTGCTAACTTGGTGACAATGGCAAATCCGAAATCGAAAGCTGCGCCCGGACCTTTTCCAGTGATGATATTATCGTCCTGTTCCACCATTGCTCCTGTTGTGCGAGCTCCTTCCAGATACTTCTCAAAGCCCGGGTAGCAGGTGGCTTTCTTGTCTTTCAGTATACCCAGTTGTCCATAAACCAGAGGGGCTGCGCAAATGGCAGACAAGAGGCGTCCTTCTGTATTAAAGTCAAGGATGACTTTGCGTAAGCCTTCATGGGCTGCAAGATTAGTTGCACCGGGCAGTCCGCCGGGGAGGACCAACATGACGCCTTCGCGCTTGATGGTCGTTGCATCAAAGAGCATGTCTGCTTTTACGGGTACTCCGTGTGCTCCGGTGACAGTTTCGTGACCTGTTACGGATACAGTTTGGATGGTTAAACCAGCGCGACGTACAATGTCGACTACAGACAAGGCCTCGACTTCTTCAAAGCCTTCCGCTAAAAAAAGATAAATGTTTCCCATAACTATCGTAGTTTAAAATAGTAAGTGATTGTTCCTGTTTGATTATTGACGCCATCGGTAACATTAAAGCGTGCCTTGCGTGCAGCTTCTTCGGCTGCCCGTCGCAGGGCTGCGCTTACTGTGTTTGTGCGTTTGTTGATGCTGGTGCTGATGACTCGTCCCGCCGGATTGACTACGATGGTCACCACGACTCGTCCTTCATCTTGCACATTGTAGACGGGAATGGGGAGGGAACCGTTGAGCGAACGTCCATTTAAGTCCCAGCTTCCAATTCCACCAACTCCGGTCGATTTGCCTGTATTCCCGTTACCGGTCGGGCTACCTTGAATCCCACTACCTGAAGAACTGTTGCCTCTGCTACCCATATTTGTGCCTTTGCCAAATGCTCCGGCTATTTTCTTTGAAGCTTCTTCAGCTGCTGCTTTTTCTGCAGCCGCACGTTTTTCTGCTGCAATTTGTTCCGGAGTTTTGGTCGGCTGTTTGGGCGTTTCCGGTTGTTGGGGTGTTTTTTGTTTAGGTGTGTCTGTTTTCTTTTGTGGGGGCATTGCCACAGTTTCTTCTTGGTCTTGAGTGATTAGTTCCTGGTCAGATGGTTCTTCATTCACCGTTTCTTCAGAAGCCGTTTCCGGCCGTGATTCGTCAAGCATATCCACTTCTGTCAAGGTGTAAGGATCGGCATTGCCTTGCGATAGTTCTGCATCGCCGAGCATGACAGGCACACCACTTTCTCCTTCTTGTTTGCTAGCCTTGATGGTGACAACAAGCAAGATGAGTAACACGATGAGGTGGATGACCACGGTTCCTATAATTCCTTGTAGACGGTTGTTTTTCATTTACTTTTCAGGTGGACGTGTTGCCAATACCATTTTATATTTGTTTTCATTTGCGATGTTCAGCACTCGGACTATTTCACCATAAGGCACAGATTCGTCGGCATAGAGCGCCACATACATCTCCGGTTCTCGTTCGGCACAAGCTTTCAGGAAGTCGGGCAATTCGTCAAGTGTGACAGGCATTTCAGCTTCGTTGCCAAAACCTGCATAGTAGTTTAGATGTTTGTCGATAATGACCCGTGTGAGCGGCTTGGCCGAAGTCTGTTGCTTGCCTTGAGGCAAGAGCACCTTGATGGCATTGGGGGATACCATCGTGGAGGTAATCATGAAGAATATCAGCAACAGAAAGATGATGTCCGTCATCGAAGCCATGCTGAATGTGGCTGCGATGTGGGTTTTCCGTTTTAATGCCATAGGCTTAGTCTTTGACTGGTTCGTTGAGCAGATCCATGAAAGCAAGAGTCTTGGCTTCCAATTTGTTGACTACCGTGTCTACTTTTGCCACAAGATAATTGTAGGCAAAAAGTGAAGGGATACCTACGATAAGACCACCCACTGTGGTAATCATGGCTTCATAGATGCCGTTTGAGAGCAAGGTAATGTCAATGTTGTTGCCGGCATTGGCCATGTCCCAAAAACAGGTGACCATACCAGTGACTGTACCTAGAAAACCCAGCATAGGAGCTCCTCCCGCTACGGTGGCGATAACCGGCAAACGGCGTTCTAGCATACCTACTTCGATGTTTCCGGCATTCTCGATGGCTGCCTGTACGTCGGCTACCGGGCGTCCGATACGCATGATGCCTTTTTCAATCATACGTGAGGCTGGTGTATTGGTCATACGGCAATAGTTGATGGCTGATTTGAGCTCACCACTCTGGATGTAGTCACGCATACGTTCTATGAACAGAGGATCTTCTTTTTCTGCTTTGCGAATTACAGCCCAACGCTCGAAAAAGACATATACACACACTATAGACAATGCGGCCAGTACGATCATAATCCAGCCGCCTTTTGTAGCCATGTCCCAAAGGTTCATTTCCGGCTCTGCCGTAGTTACAGGGGTCAGTACCGGATTATCTGTACTCACGGCTGAAGCCACCCCTTGGGCGACTTGTGCCAGAATTAAAGCAATATTCATGAGTTGAGGCATTTTTTATATTCTGCAATGGTAGATTTCAGTCCCAAGTAAAGCGCATCGCAAATGAGTGCGTGCCCGATAGACACTTCGTCAAGCCAGGGAATTTGCTGGTGGAAATAGGTCAAGTTTTCCAGACTCAAGTCATGACCTGCATTGAGTCCTAAACCTAGTGAACGGGCATGGCGTGCTGCTTCCACAAATGGAGCTACGGCAGTTTCTTTATCTTTAGGATAGAGCGAAGCGTAAGGTTCGGTGTAAAGCTCCACACGGTCTGTGCCGGCTTTGGCTGCGTAGTCAAGCATTTCGAGTTCGGTGCCAACGAATACGGAAGTTCGGATGCCCGCTTTCTTGAATGTGTCAAGCACTTCTGTCAGGAAGTCGAAGTGGGTCTTTGTGTCCCATCCAGCATTGGATGTGAGTTGGTCGGGTTTGTCAGGCACGAGTGTCACTTGGGTCGGCTTTGCCTTGAGCACCAAGTCGATGAATTCGCGACTAGGGTAGCCTTCGATGTTGAATTCCGTGCGAAGCACACCGCGGAGGTCAAATACGTCCGTACGGCGTATGTGCCGTTCGTCGGGGCGTGGATGTACCGTTATGCCATCGGCACCGAACGATTCGCAGTCCAAAGCCACTTTTACGACATTGGGATTATTGCCACCACGAGCATTGCGTAAGGTGGCTACCTTATTGATATTTACACTTAACTTTGTCATAGTTCTAATAGTCTGTTTTAAAAAAAGTGTATCTTTGCAACTAATTTCTATGTGCAAATGTAATAGGTTTCTACGGAAAAGAGACCATTTGCATGGAAAAGAATAATAAATTAAAGTAAAAACAAAACAGCCCCTTCGTATGAGATTTGTCCTTTTTGGAAACACTTATCAGACGAAAAAGTCCAGTCATATAGAAAAGTTGCTGGGTGTCCTTCGTCGTCTGCAAAACGAGATTTACATGGACCGTTCTTTTTATGAGTTCGTGAAGCAGGAATTGGGACTGCCGTTTGAACCTGACGGGGTATTTGAAGATGGACAATTCACTGCTGATCTGGCTATCAGCATGGGTGGTGACGGTACATTTTTGAAAGCGGCTAGCCGCATCGGCAGCAAGAATATTCCCATCGTGGGCATTAATACGGGGCGTTTGGGATTCTTGGCTGATATTATGCCGGAAGAGATTGAGTGCGCATTTGAAAATATAATGAAAGGTGATTATCACGTGCAGGAACGAAAAGTGTTGCAAATAGAATGTGATGGACAAGCACTGGATGGTTATCCTTTCGCATTAAATGAGGTGGCTGTGCTCAAACGCGACAGCTCGTCAATGATTAGTATCCATACGACTGTTAATGGTCAATACCTGACCACTTATCAGGCAGACGGATTGATTGTAGCCACACCTACGGGTTCGACGGCTTATTCGCTGAGTGTCGGAGGTCCCATTATGGTGCCGCAGTCGGGTATATTGGCGTTGACACCGGTCGCTCCTCACAGCTTGAATCTGCGTCCCATTGTGATTCGTGATGACTGTGAGATTATATTGGACATCGAAAGCCGCAGCCATAATTTTCTTGTGGCCATTGATGGTCGGAGTGAGGGTTTGCATGAAGGCTCCCGGTTGACGATTCGTCGTGCACCATATACCATAAAACTCGTACAACAGACAGGACATACGTTTTTCACAACACTGCGTGAAAAGATGATGTGGGGGGCAGACAAGCGCTGAACCACGGTTCTTTAAACCGTGGATGGACAACTTATAATTCGCGTTTTCTTCCGTGTTCGCGTCCGGATGTTTGATGCGGTCCCTGTCCCCGTCACGACATCCGTCCGGCAGCCCCTTAACACCGCCCGACCACGGAAAGGAGGGTAGCCGAGGACGGATAGGACTCCGTGGTCGGACGGAAAGGAAGGCTAGGTCGCCTGCCCTTCAAGGCTTGTTTGACTATCTTTGTTTTTAAATCCAAATCAGTTCATTAGCACGTTTGTTCAAACTCTTTGGCCGCTTTTCGATTTCTGCCGGCATCTATTCCCGCCCTTTTCCTTGACATAGCCCGCTATGCCTTCGGAAAAGAACAGAAAAATCTATCTGGCATAAATCAAAAAAATCGTCTCAAAGCCTAATGACCGATTGGGGTTAAATGAAAGAGCCGTGGCATTGAACCAACCAAAAGAGAGAACGCGTCAAGACAATACATCTTGGCGCGTTCTCTCTTTTGCTCTGTGGGGAAGTTATTCCCGTGTCACGGGAAGGATACCCTCTTGTTTATTTGCGATAGTTTTCCAATTCTTCCGGGCGGAATTTGCAGATGAAGTCAGCGTGTTTGCCTACTTCGGCTTCGGCATAGCGTATGTAGACGTTGGCCGAGTGGGTGAAGAGGTCCGCATCGGCTGTGGCTTCCAACACAAGTAGATGGCCCATGATGGTGAAGGCTGCCATTTCAACCAACCGACGTGCCACGAAGTCCTGGAACTCTTGATTCTTCAGTTCATTGACACGGGCTGTTGCTGCTTCGAGACTGTCAGCCATCACTTTCAGGCGTGTCCGGAGGCCTTCGAAAGCCGGGGCGCATGGCATGGCTTCGTATGCACGGATTTGGCTCAAGTAAGCTCCGTTAGTGACGTAGCGGATTGCTGCTACAGTCTGTAGTTGGGTGGTGCCTTCATAGATGGAGGTGATACGTGCGTCGCGATAGAGGCGTTCACAAGTATAGTCCTTCATAAAGCCCGAACCGCCGTGGATTTGGATACAGTCATACGTGTTTTGATTGGCATATTCGCTACCCATGCCTTTTGCCAGTGGCGTAAAACTGTCTGCAAGTTTTGCATATTTTTTCTGTTCTTGGCGTTCTTCCGGTGAGAGCTTGCGTTCGCGAGCGATGTCGTCAAGCGCTTTGTAGACATCGACAAAACGTGCCGTCTCATAAAGCAGTGCGCGTGAAGCGTCAAGTTTGGCTTTCATTGCGGAGAGCATGTCATAGACAGCCGGGAACTGGATAATAGCTTTGCCGAATTGTTTCCGGTCACGTGCATAGGCCAATGCTTCATTGTAGGCTGCTTGGGAGAGACCAACACTTTGTGCAGCGATGCCCAGGCGAGCACCGTTCATCAGAGCCATCACATATTTGATAAGTCCTAATTTGCGATCACCGCAGAGTTCAGCCTTCGCATTCTTGTAGACAAGTTCGCAGGTGGGAGAACCTTTGATGCCCATCTTATTTTCGATGCGACGTACGTCGACACCTCCGTCGCGCTTGTCGTAGATGAACATGGAGAGTCCGCGACCGTCGTGCGTGCCTTCTTCCGAGCGGGCGAGTACGAGGTGGATGTCAGAGTCTCCGTTGGTGATAAAGCGTTTTACGCCGTTGAGTCTCCAGCAGTTTTCTTTTTCGTCGAAGGTGGCTTTCAACATGACGGATTGGAGGTCAGAGCCTGCATCCGGTTCGGTGAGGTCCATAGACATAGTCGCGCCTTGGCAGACACGGGTCAGGAAACGTTGGTGCTGGTCTTCGTTGCCAAATTCATAAAGTGTTTCTGCGCAGTCTTGCAGTCCCCAAAGGTTTTCAAAACCGGCATCGGCACGCGACACGATGTCGGCAGCCATGATGTAGGGCACAATGGGGAAGTTCAGTCCACCAAATCGTCGCGGCATGGCCATGCCCATGAGTCCGGCTTTGCGGGCGGCTTCGAGGTTGGCTTGTGTGCCGCTGGCATAGGTCACACGTCCGTTGGCTACGGTCGGGCCTTCATGGTCGACGCCTTCAGCGTTGGGAGCAATGACGTCGCCACAGAGTTCGCCCACGATTTCGAGAACGCGGTCATAGCTGTCCATGGCGTCCTGGAAGTCCATCGGGGCATAGTCATACTTGTCTTTATCTGCAAAGTTTCGCTCTTTGAGCTCCACGATGCGGCGCATCAACGGGTGATTCAGATGATGCTTCAATTCGGGGGTATCGGTATAAAAGTTTGCCATAATTTTTACACTTTAATTAGTTGAAAGTTTATTTTAAGGATTATTGTAAGAGAACGGCATAACGAAGCGTACATTTACTTTTTTGCCTTTTTGTATTCCCGGGTGCCATGTATATTTTTTTGCCATTCGTTCGAACGATTCCAAAGCAGCTTTTTCCAGTATAGGATTAGGCTTGTTAAGCACCTTGGGTTGGGTCATATTTCCTTCTTTGTCGATGATGAATTGGATGATGACACGTCCCGTGATGTTTTTCTCTTTAGCTTCTTTGGGATAATAGAGCACGCTGGATACAGCTTTGCGCAAGGCTTCGTTGCCTCCCGGGAAAGTGGCCATACATTCATATGGTTCCTTGTTGCGGGTCTTGTTTCCGTCTTGATCATAGATGTAGCTGGTTTTCATCTTGCCTTCTTTGTTGAAGGTGTCTTCTCTGCAGATTTTTCCGTCAGGGTAAAACGTCTTCAACGACTGAGGACGATTAGCCGTGTAAGTAATCTCTTCTTCCACGTTGCCATTGTCATAGAACGTTTTCGAGACGCCTTCTTTCATACGTCGGTTGGTTTCTTTCGTATAGCGTAGATAGTAAGTCGTTTCTTTCAATATTCCTTTCAGATTATAAGTATCTACTTTATATAAGGGGGGCTCATGGTTGATTATTGCATATCCTGTCGCCTTTTCTTTCTGGCACCATTGATTGCCTTTGACATAGATGGTGTCTTGTGCCCAGCTTACGCTAAAGCATCCTCCCAATAGACAGAGTAAAGCGAATTGTTTCATAGTCATAAAGCTTTAAAATTACTTTTTATGAAAAGCAGGAGATTGAAGATTGAAGACTATGGGAATTACCATTTTGTCATTGACCTTTTCACCTTGCGAGATGCTTGGTTCCCATGTGTATTTCTTGCCGATAGTTTCAATCACTCGCATGGCTTCCTGGTCCAGCGAGGGATGCAGGCGGCGCAGGAATTTGGGATTGACCATTTGGCCTTCCTTGTTGATGGTGAATTGCATGATAACCCGTCCTGTGACATGGGCTTTAAAGGCATCCTTTGGATATTTCAGCGTTGATTTTATCGCGTCTCTGAAGGCTGTGTTTCCTCCCGGAAATTCCGCTCTTCGTTCCCATGGTTCTTTGTTCTTGGTCGCTTTTCCGCTTTCATCATACAGGAGACTCTTTTCCAATTTTCCGTTTTTGTCGTAGCTGTCTTCCCTTTGCAATTTTCCGTTCGGGTAGTATGCTTTGACAGAATGGAGTTTTCCTTTGGAATAGAGGGTAGAGGCCTTGATACTCCCATCGTTGTAATAAAGAGTGGATTCTCCTTCTTTGATGCGAGCGGATATGTCTTTGACATATTTGTTGTAGCAAGTCGTTTCAACTAATGTCCCGTCCATCGTATAGTAGCTGACTTTCTTGACGGAAGGTATTGATGTGACGACTGCATACATCGCAGCCTTTTCCTTGGAGCACCATGCCTGTTGTTTGTTGACATAGATGGTGTCCACTTGCACCTGTTGGGCCTGTGCAACGGATGTAGATAGTCCGGCAATTAACAGCGATGCCAAGATGATGTTTTTCATGATCTCCCAGTGAGCTTACTTACTGTTCTGTTTGTAGTACTTTATCATCTTCGGGATAACTTCCTCCACCGTGCCATTGATGATGTAGTCGGCAATGGTGTTGATGGGAGCGTTCGGGTCATTATTGATGGAGATGATGATGCCGCTTTCCTGCATGCCGGCGATGTGCTGGATTTGTCCGCTAATGCCGCAGGCGATGTAGAGTTTCGGGCGGACGGTGACACCTGTCTGGCCTATCTGGCGGTCGTGGTCGCAGAATCCCGCATCGACGGCTGCACGGCTGGCGCCTACTTCGGCATGGAGTTCTTTGGCCAAGTCGAACAGCATGTCAAATCCTTCCTTGGAACCCATACCGTAACCGCCGGCCACGATGATGGGCGAACCTTTCAGGTTGTTCTTGGCTTTTTCCACATGGCGTTCGATGACTTTGACCACATAGTCCGTTTCGGGAACGAACTTGGCTACGTCGTGGCGGATGACTTCACCTTGGTAGTTCGGGTCGAGCACTTCTTTCTTCATCACGCCTTCGCGCACGGTGGCCATTTGCGGACGGTGCTCAGGGTTGATGATGGTGGCCACGATGTTGCCGCCGAATGCCGGGCGGATTTGATAGAGCAGGTTTTCGTATGTGATGCCTGCTTTCTTGTCTTCATGATTGCCGATTTCGAGCGATGTGCAGTCGGCGGTCAGTCCGCTGGTCAACGCTGAAGAGACGCGCGGGCCAAGGTCACGTCCGATAACCGTCGCTCCCATCAGGCATATCTGTGGTTTTTCAGCTTTAAACAAGTTGACGAGGATGGACGTGTGAGGGAGGGAGGTGTAGGGAAAGAGTCCCGGCGCGTCAAACACATGCAGTTTGTCTACGCCGTAAGGCAATACTTGTTTTTCGATGCCTTCAAGGCCAGCACCGGCCACGATGGCTTCCAGTTGGCAACCTAATTGGTTGGCCAGTTTGCGTCCTTTGGTCAGGAGTTCGAGACTTACGTCGGCCACGGTCGTGCCTTCAAGCTCGCAATATACAAATACGTTGTTCATAGTCAATTATCCGATTGTGTGGTTAGCTAAGAGTTCGACAATCAGTCCTTCCACATCGGCATCCGAGCCGGTGAGTGTCTTGCTTTCCTTGGCTTGGAACACGATGTTTTGGATGGACTTCACTTTGGTGGGCGAGCCGGACAAGCCGCATTGGCTCAGGTCTGCTTCTACGTCAGCCACGCTCCATTCCACTAAGTTCAAGTAGGGGCGTTGTTCGTAGAGCTCAGGATAAGCAGGGGCTTGTTGTGCCTTTTCGCTCGGAGTGAGTGCGTATTTGTATTTCTGCACCAGTTTGGCGTTGCGCGGGCGGCAGGGAGCTGCCGAACCGTTGACCGTGACAACGATGGGCAACGGGCCTTCTACGGTCTCCACACCACCGTCGATATGACGTTTCACCGTGATGCGATGTCCTTCTTCGTCCACGTTCAGGATTTCCTCGGCATATGTGATTTGAGTCAATCCCAGCTTTTCAGCCACTTGCGGGCCCACTTGTGCCGTGTCGCCGTCGATGGCCTGGCGTCCACCGATGATGATGTCATAATCTTTGATTTTCCGGATAGCCATGGAGAGTGCATACGATGTGGCCAGCGTGTCTGCACCGGCAAAAGCGCGGTCAGTCAGCAGATAGCCGTCGTCAGCTCCGCGGAACAGTCCTTCCCGGATGATGGATGCAGCCCGTCCCGGACCCATGGTCAGGATAGTTATGGTGGAACCAGGATGCTGGTCTTTCAGACGTAAAGCCTGTTCCAGGGCGTTCAGGTCTTCCGGGTTAAAAATGGCAGGCAAGGCACTTCGGTTCACAGTGCCTTCTGCGGTCATGGCGTCTTTCCCCACGTTTCGTGTGTCAGGTACTTGCTTGGCCAATACTACAATTTTTAGACTCATGTTTGTTTATTTTTGGTATTAGTAAATAATATCATAAGATGTTTTAGGGTCATAGACCGTGGCAAATTTAACTATTTGCAGCACGCTTCCCAAAGAAAAGTTTTAAAACTTACGCATCCAGTGTTGAAATGTAGTCAAATAGCTGTTTGTAGAACGGATGACGGGTCAGTGTGGCCGCATTGCCCAGGATGATAAGTTTCATGCGGGCACGGGTGATGGCGACATTCATCCGGCGCAAGTCGTTGAGAAAACCAATCTCGCCTTTCTCATTGGAACGGACCAGGCTGATGATGATGACGTCGCGTTCCTGGCCTTGGAAACCATCGACTGTGTTCACGCTGATGAGATGTTTGTAAGGAGTGAAGAAGCTTCGTCCCTTGAGCAGGCGGCGCAGGTATTGCACTTGAGCCTGATAGGGTGAGATGATGCCGATGTCGATGCGTTCGTCGAGGATGCGCTGTTTGCCTATTTTGGTGAGATAGGCTTCCAGTTGCTGGAGGGTCAGTTCGGCTTCCGCTTTGTTGACACGTCCGAAGCTGCGTTCGACGAACTCTTCTTCAGCATCCGATAGTTCGGTGTTGACCCACGTCATGGGGGTGTCGAAGTCCAGGATGCTGCGGTGTCTTACCTCAGGGGCAGACTGAAGTTCGCCGTGATAGAACCAGTCGGACGAGAACCGCATGATGGCATCATGCATGCGGTATTGTATCTTGAGCAGGGACACGCAGCCGGGTTTGTTGCGCACGATTTTCTGCATGAGTGTTTCGCCCAGCCCTCCTTTCAGAGCTTCGTAGCAGGTGATGACGGGAGGAAGCTGGCAGTGGTCGCCGGCCAGCACGACACGGTTTGCCTTGCGGATGGCTATCCAGCAGGCTGCTTCCAGCGCCTGTGCCGCCTCGTCGATGAAGAGCGTGCCGAAACGGCGGCGAAACAGCAGTTTGCTGGCAGCTCCCGTCAGCGTGCAGGCGATGACGCGGGCTTCGTTGAAGAGCGATTCCTGGATGCGCAGCTCCAACTCTTCGGCGCGGTCGCGCAGGGAGTTGATTTTCTGGCGGACAGCTTCGGTGCGCCCTTTCTTTCGCGTTTCATACAGTTGGCGGATGGCACGCCGCATGCTGTGTAGCAGCGGGTAGTCCGGATGGGCCTCAAAACGGCGTTCGTAGGTGAAGGAGAGCATTTTGTCATTCACTCTGACGGGATTTCCAAGGCGGAGGACCGGGATGCCGCGGTCAGTGAGTTGCTCTGCAATCCAATCCACGGCCATGTTGCTCTGGGCACACACCAGCACTTGGTTTTCCCGGTGGAGGGTTTCGTAGATGGCTTCCACCAGCGTCGTGGTTTTCCCCGTTCCCGGAGGGCCGTGTACGATGGCCACGTCTTTGGCACGGAGCACCTTGTTCACGGCGTTTTCCTGGGTAGCGTTCAACCAGGGGAAACGCATGGGAGCAAATGTCAGTTCGCCTGCGGGGCGTGTGCCGTGGAAAATGTCGCGCAGCTCTGACAGGCGTCCGTTCTTGTCGGTCATGACGGCCCGCAGGGAGGCGAACATCAACTTGAACACGTTTTCATCGAAACTCAACTGGATGCCCAGCCGCATGGCTTCGTTCAGCTGTGCCATGGCTTCCGGTCCGGGCAGGATGACCACCATGCGGTTCTCGTCGACGTAGTTCACTGTGGCTGGGAAGTTGAGAGGGTGTATTTTGACGTGTTCCATGTCGGCATCGAAGAACATGACCGGACGGCCGAACTCGAAACGGTGGTCGGTGTCGAGGTGGTCCGTGCGGAAGACTTCGACGACATATTGATTGAGCGAATTATAGTAGCTCCGGCCTACGGTCAGCGGATACCAGCATGTGCCCCGGTTGATTTTCTTGTCCAGGCTGATGCTGTCCTGCTGTTGCAGGAAGGCTTTCTTTTCGCAGTCATATTCCATTTCGAGCAGCTCATATTGCCGCTGGAGTTCCAGTAAGGGAGATGATGGCATGGCAAAGGGTATGCGTTTGGGGGTTACTCGCCGCTTTTGGCTGTCTTGCGTTCCATCTCCTTCAGCATCTGTGCCCGCGACTTGCTTTGTGTCACCAGGTAGACGCCCGTGAACACCAGCACGACGGCCACGCCTTTCATCCATCCGAAAGTGCCTATGCCCATCATGACGGAGACGACAGAGGCGACGATGGGTTGGGTGTAGTTGTACATGCTCAGCACTGTCGGGCGCAGGATTTTCTGGGCTATCATCAGCAGCAGGAAAGTCATGGCTGTGGCGCCCACGACGACAAAGGTGATTTCTCCCCATGTCTTGGCCGCGATGTCGGTGAAGGGAATGGCCGATACTTCGCTGTAGGAGAACGGGATGAAGCAGATGGCTGCGTAGGTGAACATCCATTTCATGCATGTGATGGGGTGATATTTCGTAGCCAGTCCTTTAAAGAAAGCCAGGTAGGACGCGAAACTGACTTGGGCTATGAAGCAGAGCAGGTCGCCCAGGGCATTGCTGCTTTTGCCGCCGGCAGAGGTGCTGCCCAGAATCATGATCAGTGCGCCGATGGCTCCCAGGAAGACGCCGCCCAGTTTTTTGCCGGTGATGGGTTCGTGCAGGAAAATGGCTGCCAGGATGAGTGTGGCGATGGGAGCTGTCGTGGTGATGATGGAGGCGTCGATGGGCGAAGTGAGTGAAAGCCCGAAGATGTACATGCCTTGATTGAACACGATGGCAAAGAGGGATGCGAAGAAAAGCATCATCAAGTCGTGTGGCTTCACTTCCTCATGTTTGATGAAGAGGGAAGCTATCCAGAAGCAAAGTGCGCCGCCCACCATGCGGAAGGTGGCGAGCGACAAGGCCGTCACCTCTGTGCTCATGATGTCCTTTCCGATGGGGGCCATCAGCCCCCATGCGATGCTGGCGAGGAGCATGCAGAGATGTCCCGTGTAGTTTTTTGTTTTCATATTGAACTGTATATAGAGGTGTTTTTTGCCGTGCAAAGGTAGAGCTAATTTTAGAAACTGTTTTGAATTTCCACAAAAAGTTTTCCTTGGTTTGATGGATTCGTTTTCGTGTGTGCTTTGGGCGATTTTTGGGCCTTTTCTACTTCTGTTCTTCCGTCAGATAGCCCGCTATCTTTCTCATCACAGAAGCAGAAATGCCTCAAAAACTCATCCCCAACCATTACACGATAAATTCAAAACAGTTTTGGGTATTGGGAGATGTTTGTTTTGATTTTTTCTGCTTCCTTCTTAGAGGTGGACCGAGGATATGCGTGCCGTCTATGCGGGGCGAGAGCGCGAAGGAAGGTAGGCGAGGGCGGAAAGGAGGCCGTGGTCGGACGGAAAGGAAGCCGCTCCCGGCTCGAATTAATGGCGGAGCGGATAGGATAGAAGGCTTGATTTATTAGTTTGATAATCAGTGTGAAATAAAATAGAAATGCCCGCAGGCATCGCCGGGGAAGGGCAAATGCCTACAGGCACATGGCAACTTGTGCTTTGTTGAAAATATTTAAGTGTTGATGCTTAGAGTCCGTTTGCGCTAATCCATTTCCGGATGCTTTCGGCGCTTGCCCGGTTCAGCAGTCGTCCTTCCTTCCAGTTCAGGTCGGGATAGGTCTGCCTCAATACCTTCACACTGTTGGTGATGCTGCTGCCGCCTGACGTAGCAAAGGGGATGAGTGTCTTTCCCTTCAAGTCGTTGTTTTCGATGAAGGTGTTGATGATGCGTGGGGCCTCGTCCCACCAGATGGGATAGTCGATGAACACCACGTCATATCCGCTCAGGTCTGTTTTGGCCTCTTTCAAGGCCGGGCGTGCATTCGTGTCGCCCATTTCCACCGAGCTGCGCGACTGTTTGTCGTGCCAGTCGAGGTCTGCATTGGTGTAGGCCGTCTGAGGGGCTATCTCGTGAAGTGTTCCGCCAGTGATGTCGGCGATGCTTTGGGCGGCCTTGGCCGTTGTGCCGGTTGCAGAAAAATAGGCCACCAGTGTCTGATGTGCTTTCATGCCAGTCTTTTCATTTTTTTGTGCGCATGCGCTGAAGCAGATGGCTACAGCTGCAGCGATGGTTAGTAAAATCTTGTTCATGATATAAAGAGTTTGATGAGTGGGTTACTTTATCTTAAGTCCGGGGATGAGCGGGGTGCTGTCCACCAGCTCCAGTTCCTTCACCATCTGGAGCGTGCCTTGTTTGTATTTCTGGAAGTGAGGTGTCTTCAGATGGTTAGCGCATTTTTCTCGCTTCTGTCATTTGCAAATCATTGATATTCAGCAATATTATGAAACCATGTATCGTGATACAAATCCCTGACGGGACAAAAACGGGACAAAACCACAGGAAAATAAAATCAAGAACGCTCTTTGCCGGACATCCCTTGCCGTGAATACCCTTTCACGACACAAAGGTACGCTTTTGTCCCGTGAATACCAAGCATAAACCCATAAATTTACTACAAATATGCTGTCAGACAATACTTTCTGCGGAATTGGGCATTTGAGATAGATACATCAAATATCGGGACTCTGCATCTTCGATTTGGTGTAAAATTCCTGTTAAAATCTGTTTAACGGCATTTGTACACTATGATTACTTTGCCGTTGGACAATGCGTATCGAAAGTGTACAAGCTCTTTGCCGCTTTTGTGGCATCTGAATGTATGCCTAATCAGAATGTTACCTAAGTAATGTGACACGGAACAGTAGCCGGACAATGCGACAAGCGTCATATTGTACAATGTATGAAATTCGCTGATTTTCAAATCATTAAAGAGCTATAATGCAGGCAATTATATCGTCCTTTTTTAGCTGAATTACAAATCAAACCATATACATTTGCGACCGAAATTGATTAACAAGGCAATAAAATACAACGATTATGACGGAAAACAAAAACTCAAAAATGAACCTCGAACAGGAGCGCAGGATTGCGGAACTCCAAGAACGGGTGAACAGACTGAGAACCTTTGCTATGCGGCCAAGGAAATATTGAATTTAGAGGAAGCGGCAACCTTTCTCGGTATTGCCAAAAGCACCCTTTACAAGATGACCCACTTGAACCAACTGCCGTACTTCAAGCCGTCCGGAAAACTCATCTTTTTTGAGAAGAAGAAACTCATTGAGTGGGTACGCGGCGCAAAGTCCATGTCCGTTGAAGAAATCAAGGAGGAAGCAGCCGCCAAGATTATGGAAATGAACGAAAGGCAGTAAAGCATTATTATTCACACTAAAATCAAAATAAAATGGAACAGACTAAGAACATGGAACAGACCGGAGCAGCTTCGGCCATCCACATCGAGAAAAAGAACGAGAACAGAAAACGTGAGGCAAGCGGAAAGGATGTACAAGCTATCCGCTCGTTTTTAGAAAGTCTGAGTGTTTACGAGGCGGACGCATTGCGTGTGGGCATTGCCATTGCAGACGGTAAAACCACCGCGGAAAACATTTCATCGGATGACCGCCTTGCGCTCAACCGTTATCTCAACAGCGGAAAGGACAACGAACGGATGACTGCGGACAATGCGCAGGCACATCGGTTGAACCGTGCGTTTCAACTATTGGAGCGTGTAGCGGAGTTTTGCGACAAGCGGCAATTAGTAACGGTGAATAGGTCGTTGCTATCCATCGCCGTGGATGCGGCAGACATCAGCCGAGCCGTTTCCTCACTTGACAAGCGTCCAGCACCGGGGCAACCGTTCCCCAATAGCACAGGCATCAGTGGCGCAGGAAAGTAACCGTATGCGGTTGGAAAATTCAAATGACCGATGAAAATCCACTATGGATATGGCTGCATCCCGTTCCTTTTTTTCCCTTATTTCGGATTGGAACACATTTAGTAACGGGTGTTGCTTATCAGCGAAACAGTTTTACGCTTGCGCATTACACAAAAGGATGAAGCCGTGCAGGGAACAACGAAAAACTAACAGTCAATTCCGTACATACTTTTGTACGGCTTCATTCCATCCTTACAACAGAAGCATCACATTTATATCACACTTATAGAAACAAAATTTTATGGACAAGGAAAAATACAGTTTCTTGAACCCGAAAGGGATTGAAACTTTTGCGTTCATCTTTTCGGGCAATGCACTACAATGGTTGCACGGAACAACAACCGATGACAACGGCAGGAAAATCGGCAACTTCACATTGTTTGGCGACCTCTTGGCAAGGATGGCTCTTGCGGACGGTACGGCCAAAGGTTTCTACAGACCGCTCACGCTGTCAGTCGGTCAGGCGCAGTATTCCGAAGAACAGCTTTCAACACAATGGAGCATGGGCAGGAAGCGCATCCGCCGCCTGTTGGACGAACTGGCAAGACTGGAACTCATAGACACCTCCCGTTCAAGGGTTGCGTCCGTGATGACTTTTCCATGCCTCCTGCAATGGATGACAAAGGATGGCAGCGTAGTTTCTAATCCGTTCATCCACAAACAAAGGGAAAGAATAGAACCGCTCTGAATGGTGGCAAACGGGCAGACTGGCTGATTTCCCGCTTTCCCGTTGTTCTCCAATCCGGCAAATCATCCGGCACACATAAGGCTTTCCGATGGCTAACGTAAGGGATGAATGGCGTGGAGCGTCAGCGTTGAGTTGCGAGATATGCCGAGGTATTACCGCCTTCGGACGGTATTACCACGACACTCTCGCAACGGTCTGGCAGCCCGTTGTCCTTGCCGCTCGCAGGCTCGCACCATCCCTTTTGTAGATACCGTATTATTCCATTTTAAGAACTTTTGTTTATGGCATATGAAGAAGACTACTTCCAAGCAGCAATCCGAACAGGAAAAGCCTGTTGTAAGGCGTGACAAGGTGGTGGTCACCAAAGTCACGGAACAGGAGCTTACACAAATCAAAAGCACCGCCAACCAATGCGGCATGACCCGCAGCGACTTCATCCGTGCAAGGGCACTCGGCTATAAGCCAAGATTGAGGCTTTCCGATGCGGAATTGGATGGTTTGCGCCAGCTTGCGGCTTGCAGGACGGACATGGTGAACTTCGCCAACGCCCTGCATGGTTTGAGCGACAATGAGAAGGTAAAACTTTTCCGGCACCAGCCGACCATGCTTGACTGGTACGAGAAAGTGGCATATGTCACGAACCGTGTCACCGACTTCTTGCAGTCCGCACAGACGGCCAACAGCTATCCGGCAGGAACAACAAACGAAAATGCAAAGGAGGACTAAGCATGATAGCCAAGGCAAAGGCCGTAGCCCACGGCATTAGGGCAATGCTGTATGTGTCTGGTGAATCGAGGAACAAGAAGCATCCCGAAAGGATAATCCGTATCTGCGACAACTTCATGCCGCAGGGAATGGACGCGACAGGCATTTTTACGGAAATGAAGTTTGCCACGATGAACCATCCGAACATCAAGAACAATATCATTCGCATGGAGATAAGCCCGGCGATGGAGCATACCGAAAACTTCACTTTGGATGATTGGCGGGAACTGTGGCATGACTTCGCCGCCGCTTTCGACATGCAGGAAATCCGAGACAAGGACGGCAAGGTGGTTTCCGAGCAGACAAACATATCGGGCAGCAAGTCATCCGTCTGGCTGCATGAGGAATCCGACAGCAGAATACCCCATCTTCATGCCATCGTCAGCCGGATGGACGAAAACGGGAACATCAACAACGACCACGCCATACACCTCCGCGCACAACGGGCGGCGGAAATGATAGCCCGGCAAAGGGGATGGACTACGGCACAACACATACACGAAACCAACATCCCGAAAGTCAGTGCCGACTGCATGGAAGTCTTGCGCGAACTTGACAACTGGTCATGGGACGGCTACCAAGAAAGGCTTGCCGCCAAAGGTTACGAGTTATATTTGCGGAAAGATAAGAAAGATGTCATTCGTGGCTATGTGCTTCTTAAAGGCAACACGAAATTCAAGGCATCGGAACTTGGAAAGGGACGCAACCTGACCGCATCACGCATCAGGCAGACATGGGAAAAGCTACATTCCGGCAATGAGCAACAAGTCCGTCCGGCAACCAAACAGCCAGTTGTACCGACACCGAAACCATCCGTTCTTAATGGTACGGAACATAGGTCACAGCCATTTGTACAACATCGTAATCCTATATTCGAGGATTATACCACTTATAAATCCAATCACCAGCCCACAGAGTTTGAATATGACGGCGAGACCTATAAGCGTTATCTTCCAGACAAGGTGCTTGACTTCTTCAACTATGAGTTCGACTATCTGGAACTGGCCAACTGGCAAGCCCTGCAAAACCTTGCGATGGCTTACTTCACTTTGATAGCATCACCCTACGAGGTGACATCGGGCGGCGGTGGCGGCGGTTCGCAGTCTGACTTGAAATGGGGGCGTGACCCGAAAGAGGATGAGATAGAGTTTGCCCGTAGATGTGCGCAGGCCGCTTCAAAGAGAATCGGCAGACATTCCAAAGGCGGAATAAAACGTAAATAAAAAACTAAAAAACAGAAATGCAATGAAACAACCCGATACGGCAGCACTCCGTGAGAGGCTTGCCAATTATACACCCGAAGATGAGTTGGAACAGGATAAGCAGGAACTTGACGGACTGACTCAGGAAGTCAACTGCCAGCTAATCGAGTTTCGCAATCTGCTGAAAGAAATCAATGCGCTCAAGGAAGAACTGCACGGCATACACGGTAGTTTGAAGCATACCGTCCAACGTGAACGAACTGCCTTCAATGCCTTGGTTGCGGCAAAAGACAGTGCGGACAATATCATGGACGGCATCAACCGTGCCATTGTCAAAGCAGAACAGCACACCGTCATCCGTGCCAAAATCGGTACCGATGAACTGGCGAAAGTGCATCAATGTACAGCCGACCATATCAAGACCGAAGAAGAACTGTTGGAGAAGCACTGTAAGAAAATGGCCAAACGCCTCCAAAGCAATGAAGGCATTTGGCTTTCTACACCGTGGCTCATATTCGTGGTGATAGTTTTGTCTGTAAGTTATCTTGCCGTAATTTTATGGGCTATATACAAAAGATGAGTTACACACTTTTACTTTCCCAATGATTTGAACATTTTGGTAATGCACCGCTTCTTTTGTTCCATATTGGGATGGACGTAAAGGTTGAGCGTAGTTGAAATGTTTGAATGACCCAACAATACGCTGACAGTTTTATAGTCACATCCGGCTTCAATACAACGGGTGGCGAAGCTGTGCCGCAGACCGTGATATTTCAGTTTGGGGATGTCGAGCTTCGCCATCAAACCATTGTAATAGTTACGATACGTGCGTGGTTCTGTTGGACGCTCATCATTAGTAAGCACATAAAAATCTTCATTGACCACCTTTTTCAACGGTTTAATCATAGACAACAACTCCTTGCTCATAGGAATTTCGCGGCAGGAGTTTTTTGTTTTGGGTGTGTTGATGACCAACTCCGTATGCTTTTTCTCACCCTCAATGATATAGATGCGTTCAATCGTGCGACTGACCGTTATTGTTCCATCTGCCACATTGATGTCGCTCCACTTCAAAGCGCATATTTCTCCAATGCGCAGCCCTGTACTAAGGCTGATATAAATTCCCAACCCAGTAAAGGTAAAGTGGCTCTGAATGTAGTTCAGAATCTTTCGGTGATTGGCGACAGACAGCACTTCCAGTTCCTTGCTGGTGGAGGTCGTGGGGTATTTTATATCCCATTCGTAGTAAGTCATCCATTCATTTTTAACTCCGAACTTCATCACCATTTTAAGGACTATCAGAATGTCCTTTACTGTTTTGACACTTAGGCCGTTTCCTAACTTTTGCAAGACGAATGCCTGCACTGCCTGTTCGTGGAGTGAATCACCGTCCCCGAAATATGGGAGGACGTGGTTCTCCAAGATTAACACATAAGCCGCCATCGTGGACTGCTTTACATAAGGCCGCTTGTACTCTTTCCAAGCTGCCGCAATTTCTCTAACTGTTTTATGAATCATGATTTCTAAATAATTGGTTCTTATAATTAGAGAAATATAGTGTGGTTAGTTCCGGCTTTGCGATTCCCGGAGTTTACAGAAGAGTGGAAAGAAGAACGGTTAAGCAAGATTGCGGAATTATCTAAAGGCGTTGGTATATCCAAAGAACAATTATCGGAAGATGGCGAACCTTGTATTTTGTATGGTGAACTTTATACCAAATATAAATCTGAGATTATCCATAAAGTGATAAGCAAAACGAATATTGAATCATCAAATCTCAAGCGTAGTAAACGAAATGATGTAATTATTCCATGTTCGGGTGAAACTGCCATAGATATAGCTGTCGCTCGGTGTGTTCCATTTGATAATATATTATTGGGAGGAGATTTGAATATCATCCGCTTACACAAAGATGATGGTGCGTTTATGGCCTATCAGCTAAATGGCAAGCGGAAGATTGATATAGCCAAATTAGCACAAGGTGTATCTGTCGTACATTTATATGGTGAGAATATAAAGGCTATTAAGACTTATAATCCATGTTTGCAGGAACAACAGAAGATAGTAAAATTGTTGTCTATGCTTGATGAGCGTATAGAGGTACAAAACAAAATCATTGAGAAACTTGAAACCTTAATTAAGG
>OIWT01001349.1_pt1 | contig 29946 bp, 41 predicted proteins | sample 1587701 | NCBI WGS metagenome assembly OIWT01 (sample SAMEA3888904, study PRJEB22519) | human gut metagenome | biome: human gut; feature: human-associated habitat; material: faeces | place: Denmark | collected 2009 | reverse complement strand
TAATTTGGACGCAAGATCGTAACCGCGGTTATTAATTTTGGTGCAATTGGCTGTAGACGCAGACCACTGAACGCGTGATGCGTCTTGCAACGAAAGTGCGCAAACAAACACGCAATAGTGCAAACAATACCTCTTACAGCTGGATGTTGGAGAACAGCTCCACCAGGCAGAGCGACTCCTGAATCAGGCCCTGCATGTGCCTCCATCCCACTTCCTGGACGGCCTGCATGTCCTCCAGGACCGGCTTCAGCTTCGGGATCGACGGGATCAGGCTCCCGTAGAGCTGCAGCGTCCGGTCCAGCAGGGCCTGGATCATCTCGTAGTCCACCTGGGACTTGAGTCCCAGCCGCAGGAATTTAAATAAATTGACCAACGCCTTCTTGCCCACCTCGTCGAACTCCCCCATGCACAGCATGTTCAGATCCGCGTCCACCGAGGCCACCGTCGCCTTCCGGAAGTGCAACAGCACCGGGTAGTACGCGCCGAACAGCGCCTCCACGTCCTGCTCGTCCTCCACCTCCATCACCGCATCGCCCTTCCTGCCCTCGCTCGCCTCGCGCAGCATCCTCTGCAGCTCGTTCTCCACCTCCAGCACGTCCGCGCGCTTCACGAACCGCGACCCCTCCTCCTTCGCCTCCTCCTTCGCCTCCTTGTTCACGAACTCCGGCGTCAGCCCCGGCGTCGTCGTCAAAAAGAACGGCGCCTTCTCCGGCTCCTTCGGCGGCTCCACCGGCTTGTTCCGCTCCTTGATCAGCTCCAGCTGCGACAGCGTCGCCCACTTCGATCGCGGGCCGTGCGTCATCTCCACCGTGCCCTGCGCCACGCTCGCCGCCAGCCGCACCTCCGCGCCCGTCGGCACCGACTGCACCTCTGGCACTACCCGCGGCTCGGGCCGCGTCTCCGTGGGCCGGTCGATGAACACTATGCGTGAAACGCCCGCTGCGCCCCGACCCGGCTCGGTGGGCACCTTGTCGAACAGCACGTCGGAATAGTAGCTGTTGTTGGCCCAGATGTAGACACCCACCACGCCCTCGTGCGTCGTGGCGATGAACTCGTCGTTGTAGGAAATCGCCACGCTCAGCACCGCGCGGTCGAACTCCACCCAGTCGATCAGCCGGTCTACGCTCGCACGCCCGCCGCGGCCCTACTGTTCGGCACGTCGTACACGCGCAGCTGCTTTGCCGCATCCGCCGCCAGCAGCCAGCGCGCCTGGTCGTTGAAGCACAGGCTGCTCGCCGGCGCGTGGCTGTCCGCGAAGCGACGGATCACCGCGCGCGCGCCGCAGTCGACCACCAGCACCTCGCCGCTCTGCAGCGCCACCGCCAAGAAGTCCGTGCTGCGGTTGTAGCAGGCGCGCACCGCCTCGCCGGGCAGCTTCAGCTCGCCGATCAGCGTGCGGTCCGGCAGGTTCCAGAAGTGCACTGAGTTATCACGGGCCACCGACACCACGCGCTGCGCGTTATGTTCCGCTCACGCGCCTACCTGGTTCAGCAGGTCGATGCCCACGCACAGCACCGCTTCCGTGTGCTTGCCCTTGCCCTCCTCCTGCGCGCCCGTGCCCACGAACCCGTTGAGGCCCTCGCGCAGGATGAAGCCCTTCTTCGCCTCGTGCGGCAGGGAACCGCGGTACAGCCCGCTCTGGATGTTGTAGCTACGCCTCGCACACCGCCGCCTCGCTTACACGCAGATGTCGCCGCGCCGGTAGCCCACCACCACCGTCTCGCCCTGGTTCGCCACGTCGCAACACATCGCGTGGTTGTCCGGCTTGTTCACCGCCTCGGGCGGAATCAGCACCTTGTCCGACATCGCCTTGTCCAGGTACTTCCACGTGTATCTACGCCTCACGCCGCCGCCCGGCGCTCACGCCTCCACCGTGTTGGTGTGGCACGTCACCACGTTCGCCCAGTCGCGGTCGCGGCCCTCCGAGTACGCGAAGTCCACGATCACCGGCAGGTGCTTGTGGCTGTCCACCACGTAGCCCATCTTCGCGCGCTTCGCGTAGAACGCCTGCGACAGCTCCACGCTCAGCTGCTCGCGGATCACGTGGAAGTTGCGGAAACGCCGGTCCAGGCCCGCCGACAGCAGGTTCAGGCTCAGGCCGTCGCCGCTGTCCTCGCGCGCGATCATCGAGTTGTACCCGTAGAACCGGATCTGCACGCTGCTCTGCACGTGGCCCTCGCGGCTCTTCAGCACCCGCGGGGAATGGTCGATTTCGTCGACGGACCAGATGCAGAGGGCGTTGTCCCCAGCGCCGCTGACGAACTCGTAGCGGCCCGGAATGAACTGCAGAGAGTGCACCGCGCCCTCGTGCGCGTGGTCCATCTCGTAGCGCAGCTTCCGCTCCTAGGAGTCACCGTGGGGTCGCAATTGCACCTTAATGTCCCAGATGCAGATGTGCCCGGCCGTGCTGCCGCTGATCATGATGGGCGCCTTCTCCATGTTCGTGAAGAAGGACAGCGCCGTCACGGCGGCCGACTGCTGGAATCGGAACACGGTCTAGGGTGAAGAGCAGGACTCAAACCCACCTCGTCGTACTTCAGGTTGAGGACGTCGATCGTGCCGTCGGCGAGGCCGATGGCCACCACGTCCACGGAGGGCGTTTGCTCCATGAAGGTGATGCCGCTCGTGTAGCCGCGGAAGTCCATGATCAGCGACCCCGTGCGGATGTTCCAGAGCTGCAGCTTTCCCGTGGTGCTTCCGACGAGCACCTTGTTGAGATATGTGTAGGGATGGAGGATGAAGGAGGGGGAGAACTTCTGACCGAGGTTGATCGTCCGAATCAACTCCTCCGTTTTCCAGTTCCACACGCACATGTAGCCGTCGCTGGAAACGGTCACCAGGTACTGTCCGATGCTGCACATTGTCGCGATGGGCCCGTGCTCACCCTTTAGCGTGGCGACGATCGAGAAACGCCTCCACTTCAGGACATCGCCGTCCACAGCGGTCAGCGTCCATTCCTGGCACACCTCCAGCGAACTAGAGTGAAGCGCGCAAAATATAGCTCACCTGATCGGTTTTGTCAACTGGGGAGAGGCCATAATCATATGGAGGTGCCTCGCATTATATACTTGGAAGGACTTTCCGACGGGAACGGTCAGGAATGTGTCCGCACCTACGCATTAGCGAGTTCCGCGCACAACCAACCGAGTTGATTCAAACGCAGCCTCTTGTCGCCGCACACCAAGCCGACGATCTTGAATGGGTAGAGGATTCTCGAACCAGTCTTCTCGCTCATTTCTGACTCGGCTCCGTGCTTTTGGAATGGACAAAGAAGGCCCTATTTTGTCCTCCCGGACGCGTGCTCTTTTCAACAAACAGAGTGGCGGGAATTACTGTAGGTACTTGTTGCGACCCAACGCACCGGCATCTACATGTCACACGGGATGATGGTCACATGCTAGAAACGATCTTCTCAGAAACATAGTAAAACGCACTTGATAGCTCCACAGTCGTTAGATTGGGCATATCTATGAAGTGAGTAAAAACAATGGAATCCACTCTCCAAATCCACCTCCTTTGTGTAGCAGAAGGAACTTCCCTTGGAGGTGATCGTCGTGAGGCTTTCCAGATCTACCCTCCAAACCGTCATTCACACTCACTCTTCATCTTCAGCACATTCGTGTTGTCCTTTCCTCCAATGAAGCAGTACTCCTCAAGGGCCAGCTCTCGCAGCTTGGGTAAGTCTGCATTTCACTCCCTCCCTTCTGTCCCACTCTCAAACACGATGAACTTCGGGTACACGAAGCATCCCTTTCCCATCGTCAGTCGCTGCAGCTTCGGCAGGTCTACTCTTCACACTGCGCAGGATTGTTCACCCGAAAGGTGGAAGTCGCAGTAGTAGAAGCAGCCGGACATCTCCGTGTCTCCAAACGCGAGCTCCGTCAGCGCGGGCAAATCTATGCCTCACGCCCAGTATCAGCGCCCACCGTTCAAGTGGCACGCGTTGTAGTCCACAAAGGAGCAGCGTCCAATCCGCACGGTGCTGAGCGCTGGACAGTCATCCAACACGAGAGATGCGCTCCGGCGCGCAATGCTGAATTCAATGATCTGCTGGTACTCCATGAAGGAGAACGAGTGGTAGCCCACCTCCAGACTCTTCAGCGCCGGCAGGCCGCGCAGGACCACGCTCGTGCAGTACTTGAAGCAGTTGTCCTCCACCACCACCTCCTCCAGCGCCTTGTATGGAGACAGGTCCAGCTTGTTTATCGTGATCTCGTTGCAGCTCGCTTTGGCCACGGTGATCTTCGTCACGCTCGACGTGATGCCCTGCATGTCCTCCTTCTTGCAGATCAGGTAGGAGTCGCGTCGTCGGAGACACTCCTCGATCGGCTTGTACTTCTCGAACAGCGATGCGTCTGCGTGTCACCCCGCCCACACACTCCCACTCTCCAGGACCGCCTCCTTCAGGCAAGTAAGGCCACTGGGGATGCTCAGGTACGTCATGTTGGGAATCTCTGCGAGTCACTCTCCTCTCACACGTCCACCCTTTAGGACGACGTCACTCACAAAGTAGAAGGCAGCGTTCTTCGCCTCGATGGTTTTCAACATCGGCAGATCTGTGTGTTACGCTTCGCTCCACGTCGCACTTTGCATCTTCAGCGTGCACTCGCCCTTCTTGCTGTTCCCGTTCAGCGCAGAGTCGCCGATATTCATAAGCTGCAAAGAGGACAGATCTACTGCTTACCCCCAGCTCCCTCGCCCACTCGTGATCACCGTGTGCAGCGAGTCCGAGAACGACCACTCCCCCACCGTCAGCGTGTGCAGCATCGGCAGGTCTAGCAGTGACAACCCATCGCCGTCCGCACAGTCCAGCACGAAGTTCGCCGGGTAGAAGCACGCACTTCGCTCCGTCACACTGCCGAAGGCGGCGGTTTGCAGCGAGTTCAGATCTACCGTCTCAGGCGCTCGCTGCCACTACTCTTCAGCTGGAACACCGACGCGTCGGCGAAGGACATGGGACCGATGTCGATGGAGTTGAGCAGGGTGCAGTTCTCGATCACCAACCCGCCGTCCGAAACGCCGATCTTCTCCGCATCGACTTCTTCAAAGGTGCGTTCTGTGAAGCACAACTTGCCCACCACGAAGGTCTTCAGCTTGAAGAGCGACTTCAGCGTCAGCAGCTTGCAGTACTTGAAGCAGTAGCTGCCGATCTCCAGCGACTCCAGGTTTGGCCAGAACTCGAGCGTCCACTCCTTGAGCGACTCCTGGTTGCACACGTTGTCGCTCACGGACACGGACTTCACCGTCGTGGGCATCGTGTTGAACGCGATGTAGTCGTTCACGCTGTACAGATCGGTTGATCTGGGGATGCATTCCTCAAGGAACTCGGCATCTACGCGTCACACGCCCGTCGCGCGAGCACTCTCCACCGTGCTGTCCGTGACGGCGCGGAAGGCGTGGGGCAGGCCCACTTCTTCCAGGTGAGAGATGTCTACGCATAACCCCTCCATCCCAACAGCACTCTTGAAGTCCACCTTCTTCACGTACAGTAGCGTCTCCTCCTTGGCGGTGAAGCTGGCCAGCGACTCCAAGTCTATTCCTCATCTCTTGCTCCTTGCTCCACCCTCCATGATCACCTCACACGACCGGCCCTTCATGCCCATGAACGTCTTCTCGCCCAGTTCCAGCGTTTCCAGCTTCGGCAGATCTACCGTTTATGATTATTCCATATACCCACTGATCATCTCCATCTTCGATATGAAGACGAAGCATCGGTCGCCCACGGTCACCTCCTTCAGCGCTGACAGGTCTAGCGTGAATCCACTCCCTTGCCGCTACGCTTCAGACTGAATTGGCTGAAGTCGGCGAAGGAGTCATCGCCAATCCGCAGCGTTTGCAAGCGAGGGCAGTCCGACACAGCGAAGCGTGCGTGGCGCGAGGTGGAGGGCATCCCATCGCAGCACGAGAAGGACTTCTTCTCCACCGTGATGGACTCGAGCACCGCAAAGCCGCTCATGCAAAAGTCCATCACGTACTTGAAGCAGCAGTCCCCGACGTAGAGGCTCTTCAGCTTGCGATAGAAGGACATGTCCCACTGCGTCACCTTCTCGTCGTTGCACACGCCCGGGTTCGCCACGATGCTGTCGACGTTCACGCGCTTCAGGGACATGTCCGACACCTTCGAGATCACCAGAGTGGTTTTGGGGGGCTTTGGCGGATTGGGTGTGGGGACGATGGGACGATGCATCCAGTCAAACTGCGTGGGTGTGTGGTAGGCGATGGACGAGATCACGGGCTGGTTGGCGGTGGCCGGTTTCAGCTCAGAGTGGATCTCGCTGCACAGCCGGGCGATGCGGTAGGAGCAGCCGTCTTGTCGGATGCGCGTGATGGACTCTTTCAGGAAGGGGTCCTCAGCGAGCTCCCTGGCGGAGGGCCGCTTGCTCACGTCTCTCTGGAGGCAGCGAGCCACGAAGGCGACGTACACTGGCGACCACTTCGTTTTGTCGAGAGAGGGAATGGGTCCCTTACAGATCTGTGAGAACACCTACACTCGACGCCTTTGGTTGTGCAAACCTCCGCAAGTGGGTACTCCTGGTAGGGACTCTTGGTCTCCGCCAGCTCGATCGCCGTCACGCCTAGCGACCAGACGTCGCTCTTCTGGCAGCCGTGGCCGTTGATCAGCTCGGGCGCCATCCAGGCGTAGGTGCCGCAGACCTCCTTCCGCGTGGAGAAGGAGTGAACCGTCTCGGTGGACAGACCGAAGTCCCCCAGCTTCACAACGCCCTTCTGTGAAAGGAAGATGTTCGCTCCCTTAATGTCCTAGTGGAAAAAAGGTGTTGCAACCCAGTACGCGGTGGATGATGCCCTTGGAGTGCATGTACATCAATCCCAGAACACAGCACGCCAGGATGTCCTTGATTTCGTCCTCCGTGAGTCGTCGAACCTTATTCAAAAAGGACGCGACCGTATCGAACCGGCAGTACTCCATAATGATCTACCATGAATACATCGCACGGATCCAACCCAACAGAAGTTGTCATCGCTGCAACTGTCCATGAAGTGCACGGTAAACTCGGAATCGCACGATTCCATTGCGTGGATTTCCGTTTTGTATAAAGAGTCCGCGAGTTGCTTTGAAACACACTTCATTGCAACCAGAGTGCCATCCGTGTTGCGTTCGCCGATGTAGACAGTGCCAAAGCCACTACGTGATGAGCAGCGCATTACTCAATACCCGTGGCCCAATTCATTCTTCCTGATGTACTTCTCCTCTGATTTTATTGGAGTTGAGGACATGGATTCCGCGGAATTGGTTTTCTTTATATGGCATTCCAAAAGTGGGGGTGTGGGGGATGGAAAAGCACATGAAGAGGCGGATAGAGTTATCAAAGATGGATAGCTACACGGGGAGACGAACAAACACACGTGATGCATCCAATCAGCCACGAACAAGCACCACTTTCCAACTGTACTACTTCCACGAAACAAACAGGCAATGCGGAAGAGTGCGAATAAACGAGATGAACATGTAGACAAGCGAATGGATGGCGTGGTGAGATTCAGCATATAGGAGCATGACTACGCAACCGGGACTTCCGGAAACACGTGATTGCGGAGGATCGCCATGATGCTGAAGCTACGCATGAAACGGGACGAAAATAGAAACCAGCACGACACGAAAATCTGCGTGTAGTCGATTTCATTGAACTTGATTCCTGCGAAGGAGCCGCATATGAACGCGACGGAGAGCCAGGAGAAGAAGGCATTCTACGCCTGAACCACGGGGAGAGAGGACCACATTCCAGCAGATGCTGATGACGCTAAAGAGAAGGGAAAGAATAGCCGGGTAGTCCGGAGGAAGCTTGTCCGGGAACCGCTCCGGTGTCGGATACGACGAATACGAGGGAGGCACATGCACATCCTCCTCTCTCCGTTCCTCCTTCTCCCCGTTCTTCACGAGAAGCCACTCCGTCTTCTGAGCAAAGCGGGAGTTCCGTTCTCGCGTCTCCATGTCAAAGTGGGATTGGCCCTAATTCTGACGAGTCGGGACCGATCGGCTCCAAATTTGAAACAAACACTCCACGCATGTCTCAGCACGTGGAAGAAGTCGTTCATGATGGGCAACTTGCTGTTCACCGCCCTCATCAACTCGCTCCGCATCCACTCCTCGGCCTCCGCTTCGCTTTCTATCTGTCAGAACTATTGTAGAATCAATTACGGTCCAAACGGCAAGCTTTGAGGAAGAACTCCGTGTCCTGATCGGACGCAATCTCGTCGATTCCGCTCTCCCTCATCAGCTCCAGGAGGGAGAAGAAGAGGACGTAGTTTTCTCGCATCACGCGGTAGCATCCCAGCGCATTTCGCATGAACTCCTGGAAGTTGGGGTGGTTCTCGCCGCCCAGCACGTTGTAGTACGCCTTGGTGAAGAGGAAGGAGTGCGTCTCGCGCTTGATGCCGAACTTGCTCTTGTAGTGCCCGAGGATGTGCCCAAAGTCAATGTGGAAGAATCCGCGCTTGTTCAGCATCAGGTTGTCGTTGTGGCGGTCGCCGATGCCCATCAGGTACACGAACATGATGTACCTACCCCTCACTCCGCCGCTCCTTCCCCACTGTCCCAGCGACGACGCGAAGCGCGAGCTGATCTCCTCGATGCTCTCCTCGCTGTTGCGCTTCTTCTCCGCACGCCGCAGCACGCGCGGCGCCTCCAGGCGCAGTAGCTCCTCGTCGCGCTGGCGTTCGATCACCAGCGACCGGTTGGACACGGCGGAGCTGGTGATCAGGTGCTCCAGGATGGCGAAGTTGTGCAGCAGCACGCGCTTCGCCGTGTTGATCTTGTTCTTCAGGCTGTGCTTCGCTGCGCGTGACGCCCGCCCACCACCCTCACCCGCCGCCGTGGCCATCACCTCGTTGGCGATGCTGTTCGCGTCGTTGTACACGTCGCCGACGGTCACGGAGTCGTTCACGATCTCGATCAGCCCCTCGTCCGCGCTCGTGCTCAGGCACGCGTAGTACTGCAGGCGGTTGGTCAGCCCCTGCTCCTCCAGCAGCAGGCCCAGCACGCGCAGCACCGCTGTGATCAGCTGGTCCTTGCGGATATCATCTCCCTTCTTCACCAGCACGTTGAACTCGTCCGAGGAGCCATCGCTGCGTCTCAGTCGCCTCGCTCGCGCTCACCTCTTCTCGCCGAGGATGCTGCGCGTCTTCTCGTGCGTGTTGACCACGAACGACAGGAACAGCGGTAGCTTCTTGCTCGACATCACGCGGCACTTGCGATAGTTCACGCCCGCCAGCTCCAGTCCCGCGTACAGTGGCAGGGAGAACGGCGGCGCCAGGCTCACGGAGTGCAGCTGCGACAGCAGGCTCAGGTCGCGGTCCTCCTGGCTCGGCAGCTCGCAGATCTGCGCCGCGATCGCCATGAGTTGCCGCACCAGCAGGTACTACGGTGAACGTCACACTCTGTACCCACTTCACTGCCCACCTCGATCTTCAGCGTCTTCGTGGTGGCCAGCAGCACGCCCAGGTACAGCTGGAACCGTCGGCGGAACACGCCGTAGGTCGAGTTGGACTACGCCTCACCGCCGCCCGCCACGCTCACCTGCAGCTGCCAGTACAGCGCGTGCGCGAAGCCCACGCTCTCCAGCGCCTTGCGCAGCAGGAAGCGCGCCAGCGCGTTGAAATCGTGCGCGTCCCATTTGGTGGCCTGGACCAGCTGCGAGGCGTACAGCACGCACTCCTCGTCGCTCAGCACCGCCTCCAGCTGCCGCACCACCATCTCGCGCAGCACGCGGTCGCGGTTGCGCCGGGAGAGCAGCAGCAGCAGCCGGCCCACCAGCTCGTGGTGGTTCTGCGGCGCGTTGGCCTCCAGCGAGCCGGCGTGGCCGCGCAGCAGGCCCTCCAGCGCGGTGGGGAAGAAGGAGTATACACGGTTGATGCTGGCCTGATTGTCGTACTACGGCTGAGAAGTACACACCACGCCCACGTCCATCGCGTCGCAGAGCAGCAGGGGCAGGAACGCGTGGCGGCACTGCGCCATGGTCCGTCGCAGCACGCTCTTCTCTCCATCAGTCAGCCGCGTACTACACGTCACCCCTCCGCGGAGACGCCACCAGAGGTCGGCGCGCTCGATGTGCTGCAGAACGGCTTGGTCCGCCTCGTTCTCCACGGGGCTGCTGCTGCTCTCTCGGTACACGTAGCAGTAGCGCGTCCGCTTCTCGCGCGGCAGGCAGCGCAGCTTCAGCACGCCCGCCGCGTCGCTGTTCTCGTACGCCGACGGCAGCTCGAAGGCGAAGTCCGCCTCCTCGAACAGCGACAGCACCTGCTCGCCCTCGATCAGGTAGCCCTACGGGTCACGGCGGGTGCCGGTGCGAACGTCCTCGTCGTACAGGGGCAGCACCCCCACCAGCGTGAGGTTGCCGAGAATCAGCTTCGCCATGAGCACCGTGCTGAAGTTCGTGCGGTTCGTGCGGATGGCGGTGCGCACCGGTTTGTCGCAGACGGAGGCGAGGGCCCTGTTCACTCCGTGGAAGTCGCAACTGGGCAGCGTCAGCACGGTGTAGTCAGACGTGCACGTGCCGCTCTGGAAGGAGGCGAAGCGCAGCGAGCTCTGCGAGTGAAGCGGACACCGTGTGTGGACGTTGGAGTAGTACAGCTGCGACTTGGGGCTGCGGAACACGGAGAGCGAGTCAATGGTGAAGGCGAGCGTCTCGTGGTCCGGCGCATCGAAGGAGAGCTGCTCGGGCTGTGCGGAGAGCAGAGGCAGGAAGGCGGCGAAGCTGTAGCAGACATGCTGCAGGAACAGTCTCTCCTCCTGCGTGAAGGCCGCCTGGCCCGGGGCGCCGGTGCTCCGCGTCGCCTGCACCAGTCCCAGCAGTCGCGACTCCCGTTGGAGCGGCAGGAGAAGGGAGTCGAAGGCCTGACCGCTACGGTGAAGGAAGAGAGGCGTGCCAACTCGACCAGGGAGAAGCAGTTGGAGTCCACTTTGCTGAGATCCGCCTCCACCGCCACACCCTTGTGCGCCTATGCCTCATGCCAACACGACACACGGACGATCTGCACGTACTCCAGGTTGTTTTGGACGAGGAACAGCGACACGCCGGCCAGCTGGAGCTCCTCCTGCAGCGTATTGCAGAACCGGTCGGTTTGCCGCTCCGGCAGCCCGCTGGTGAAGAGCCCGTCGATGATGCGCTGGATGCGATAGTAGGGTCCGGGGCTGTCGAGGAACAGGTCGTGGAGCCGCTCCATCTCCTCTCCGTACACGGCGAGCGAGGAGGACGCGGCGGGCTGCGGCAGTTCCGGGGAAAGGGCGGCGTGGCTGTCGTAGAGCGGGTCGCTGGAGGGCGGGAGGGCCACAGGGACGTTCAGAGAGCTCATCACGGCGGACAGGTCGACGGAGGGCTGCGAGTCTTCTCCCTGGGAGTGAAGGAGAGAAGAGGAAGGGACGAGGGAGATGATGGACATGTAGTCGGACTGTGAGAGGCTCAGCAGGAGTCCGTCGGAGAGCGAGAAGAGCGAGGAGGTGGCGAACTGGGGAATGACGAGGTTGGCGGCGCCTTCGACAGACCCGGCCGAGAGCACGCCGTAGGGGTAGTCTAGGATGGGAGGGGCGTGAGAAGCGCACAGTGCGCGTCGGCGATGGATCGCTTGAGCTTCTGGACGCGGCCGCGCAGGACGAGGAAGAAGCGGTCGACGAGCTCGCCCTCGCGCACAAGCACTCTGCGGGTGAGGCGCGTGTATGGCGGCTACTCGTGCTGGTGGAACTCGACGGGGGTGAAGAGCCGCACGAGCTGCTGGATCTGCGAGGAGGAGAGGTAGCGAAAGCAGGAGAGCGAGGCCAAGAAGGCGGGGAAGCTCGGGTCTGTCGCTCAGCCGCATGCCCCAAGCCCACCTCGCAAGTAGTCCGAAGACACGGTCACTTCGCTGTCGGAGGCTGCGTTGATGTTGCTATCTCTGAGCTCGCACCTACGGTAGCACAAGTCCCTCTCCGTGATGATGCTCTTGCAGGTGCCCGCAAAGAGCGCTGTGTAGAGAGCCGCCGACATGTTCGCCTCCGTGCGGTCATTGCTGTTCATCTTCTCGAAGGCCTGGTTCTATGCGTGAGCGACGCGCCGCGCCGGAACGAGGATCATGGGCAGCTGCGGCTGCTGCGCCGTGGCGAGAGAGCCCTCGATGTCCACCAGGAGGGGCTTCCGTCCAGGGTAGGTCGCGCACTGCTTCGCGAAGTCCAGAATGAACTTCTCGTCGGCCGGCTCGTCGTCGGAAGACGCCTCCAATTCCCCGCTGCTTCGCACGAGGCTCGATCGGAGAGCGGTCGCATCGCTGTGAGACGCGGAGCCGAGGGACGAGCGAAGGCCCATGGAAAGACGGCTCTGGCTTTGACTGGGATTGCTCATGCGGAAGGACGACCGGACATACGCGCTTGCCGCTGCAATCTGGTCGCGCAGGTTGACTTGCGGAATGGATGGCCCCGATTGGGGTTGCGCGGCGGGTTGATCATCACGTGCAGCAGTCGCGTTCGGATCCGGAGTTTGCGGAACGGTAGTTTGCAGTTCCATTGAGCGAGAGATAGATCCACTTCTTGGAAGAGCGATAGTACAGCAGAATAAAAGGAGCGAATCCTATTGGCTGACGCCCTCCTGCTTCCGCACCGAGCGAGACTTCAGCAGGACAGTCCAAAACACTCCCTCGAGAAATAGCAGCACTGCACACCACGCTCCGTTGTGATTTGCACGCACATCTCCTCATGTGGCATAGGAATCTCACCATTTGTACAACCACATGTGGTGCATTTGAGCGGGTGATGGTAGCCCTTAAGAACACTCAATTCACTGCATTCATAGAATATGGCATAAATGGACTCACTACACCCAATTCTGTTCAAAACAACGGGAAAAGAATGAGAGACTCGACTCCCAATAGCAAAGCCTAGTCACAAAGGGTGTCGTTTGAAACACAAAACAAGTGCCTTGGTAGTATAGTTGGTCAGTACATCACGTTGTGGCCGTGATAACCCGTGTTCGATTCACGGCTAAGGCATTTTTCTTTTTTCAACAAGCACGTCAGTACGACGGATACTCATGGCAGTTCACATTTACACAAAAGCGGATGCCCCGCTGGCTGCTGTTTGGCCCCGTTACCAGCGGGATGGGAGGAAGACGCAGACAGCGCCCAGAAAACATCAGGTTCTTCAGTTCTTGACACTGCCTCCGGTGGCTCTTAAATCGACGGTAAAAATCGCTCTTCTTGTTGCCGGAGAGGTATTGCACGTAATGCGTTGAGTCCGATGGCAGATCCTCTTGGGGTGGGAAGTTCCCCTCCCCCACGTCCACCGGAAGGTCCTGCGCGGGGTCAACGTACTTCTCCTAGTCATCATCCCCCACGCCCGTTCCCACCTTGCTCTCCTCCTTCATCTTCTTTCCCTTCGGAGACACCTTCTCGTTGATGTTCAGCAGCATCTTCACAATTCGCTCCTTCGTGGACTGGTACGTCTTCAGCAGCGAGGACCTCGCCTCCAAATCACTCGCCGCAGCCTCTTTCAGCATGTCTGGCTCCGAGGACAAGCTCCATTTCCTCGTGCCGAGCGAGCCGAGTGAATCGCGCGGACTGTCCAAGAGCACTTCGGGCGACTGGCGCTCCGAGTGCGAGAAGAAGAGCTTGTGCTTCTTCTTGATCTTCACGGAGGGCAGCGGGACACAGGAATCGTCCTTGGACTTGACGCGATTCGTGGATTGGAGTCGATCGGAGAGGGTGACAACAAATGGAAAATGCTCTCCGATGTCGTAGACAAGCTTCGGAATACCCATTTCTTCCTGGAATTGGGAGGGAATGAGGGCTTTGTTGAAAAAGGAGTAGAGAGAGCGGTAGTCGAGCTGAACCCGGTTCTCCTTCAGTTGGCAGTACTTGTCTACGGTTCATGTGGCAGAAAGAAGGGAAACCAATGCAGAAACCACGACCAATGAAACGGATGTGTTTGATCCACACTTCTATATTCATATTCTTGTTGGGACCGGAGAGAACGTACAAGGAAACCATGGACTTACCCGGTTTCGTAATGACACCCAAAAACGCAGTCTACAGATCATTTGTCAACGTAGTCACCACTGGATCCTCCGCACTGAAAAAGGAGACAAAATCATTCTCTTCCACCTCAATCTCAGTTTTCTGATGAACTAGGTGTAAAGAGCAGTCTATTTGCAAACGAGCGTGAGCCATGGAGAGAATGTCTTTCCGACTGACTGTCAGAATGGACGAATCATCGAGTCGACAATCCACTGTCGACAGCGTGCATTTTTCCACTTCCACAGTAACGATCGCGTTCTAGAGATGACAGGGTGGCGAGGATTCCTGCGGTTGGCAGACGTATCTCCACAGTGTCCCCCTTTCCACAGAATACTTCGCAGTATTGGTCTACTGCGAAGTATACAGCTGGATTCATGGGTCGCAAGGGTGGATAAAAGTGCATAAGAAACACAACACAATGAAAACGATACAGGAATAACCGCGGTTCTGACGAGAAGAGCGAGACGTCAGCCAATAAAGAGACTGGAGTCTTCGTGTTGCGGCATATTGAATGGAAAACGATATTGTGAAGTTGATTGTGAGTGGGGCCGGCGTTAGTGAAGCAAACACAGAATACACAGAGAGTGGAAAGCGGTAGGCGTATCCAATTTCCGGCTCATTTTCGTAGTGATAATGTGCGGAGATGGGAAAGTAGCAATGGTTACGAGATGTTCCGCTTTAACGTGCCTGGGAAGGGTTATTTTAGTTTATCTGGTGTAATGAATAGGAAAGAGTTCTGGGCGCAGATGGTTCTTTGGAAAGATCGGCAATAAGGCGGTTTACTACATTAAGGACAATTCGAACGTTCCTCCGAAGGAGGGATGGAGTGTAGTGCACGTAAAGTCATTTGAGTCGTAGTGTCACCCGACTGGTCAGCCTCCTGTCCCCACAATCGAATATGTATATAAGAACGGCGCACCAAAGGAGGAGAGCGAAATCGAGGACATCGTTGATGATACTGTGAAGAAGGAGGAAGAGGAGAAGGCTGCTAAGGAGGCGGAAGAGAAGGCAAGAAAGGAGGCGGAGGAGAAGGCGAAGAAGGAGGCTGAAGAAAAGGCTGCTAAGGAGGAAGAGGAGAGAATGAAGAGAGAAGCCGAGGAGAAGGCAAAGAGAGAGGCTGAAGAGAAAGCAAAGAAGGAAGGCGAAGAGAAGGCGAAGAAAGAGGCGGAGGAGAAGGCTGCGAAGGAGGAAGAGGAGAGAATGAAGAGAGAGGCGGAGGAAAAGGCGAAGAGAGAAGCTGAAGAGAAGGCAAGGAAGGAAGCTGAGGAAAAGGCCGTTAGAGAAGCAGAAGAGAAGGCTAAGAGAGAGGCTGAAGAAAAGGCTGCCAAGGAGGCAGAGGAGAAGGCTGCCAAGGAAGCTGAAGAGAAAGCGAAGAGAGAGGAAGAGGAGAGAATGAAGAAGGAGGCTGAGGAGAGAAGAAAGAGAGAGGCGGCAGAGAAGGCTGCTAAGGAGGCTGAGGAGAAGGCGAAGAGAGAGGCTGAAGAAAAGGCTGCCAAGGAGGCTGAGGAGAAGGCTAAGAAGGAGGCTGAAGAGAAGGCTGCCAAGGAGGCTGAAGAGAAGGCTGCCAAGGAAGCTGAGGAGAAGGCCGCTAGAGAAGCAGAAGAGAAGGCGAAGAGAGAGGCGGAAGAGAAAGCAAAGAAGGAAGCTGAAGAGAAGGCTGCTAAGGAAGCTGAGGAAAAGGCGAGAAAGGAGGCGGAAGAAAAGGCTGCGAAGGAAGCTGAGGAAAAGGCGAGAAAGGAAGCGGAAGAAAAGGCAAAGAGAGAGGCGGAGGAGAAGGCTGCCAAGGAGGAAGAAGAGAGATTGAAGAGAGAGGCCGAGGAAAAGGCGAAGAGAGAAGCTGAGGAGAGAATGAAGAGAGAAGCTGAAGAGAAGGCTGCCAAGGAAGCGGAAGAGAAGGCCGTTAGAGAAGCAGAAGAGAAGGCGAAGAGAGAGGCTGAAGAAAAGGCTGCCAAGGAGGCAGAGGAGAAGGCTGCTAAGGAAGCTGAAGAGAAGGCGAAAGAAGCTGAGGAGAGAATGAAGAAGGAGGCTGAGGAGAGAATGAAGAGAGAAGCTGAAGAGAAGGCTGCTAAGGAAGCGGCAGAGAAGAAGCCCGTGTCGGCGCTGGAGCGCCTGTTGCAGACCACGCCGACGGTGACCATTCAACCAGTGCAGGCGCCGGAGGAGGAGGAGGCGGAGGAGCCGGTGGTCTCGCCCTCGGAGCGCATGCTGTGCAGCGGCGTGCTGGCGGGCGCCGTGTCCGCCTGCGCCATCGCACACGACATGCCGGTCTTCACCTGCACCTTCACGCGCGACTTCGCTGCGGGCGGCCGCAACCAGAAGGAGCAGTGGACGGTGGCGATCGCCTACTCGCGCTTCCGCGCACTGCACAACTACTACCGCCACGCCTACTCCGCGGCGAACCTGCCGAAGCTGCCCGCGCCGGTGAAGAAGACGAACGCGAAGGCGCTGGAAGCGGCGGTGGCCGAAATGAACGGCTTCCTGCAGGGCGTGCTGAACCTGCGCAACAGCGGGCTGGTGGACGCGGCGTTCGCGAACGAGAAGGTCCCCGCGGAAGAGGCGCTGCTGAGCGACGTGCTGCAAATGGTGCTGCGCGGGTATGGCACCCACAACCCGCTGGGGCAGAAGGAGGGCGGCGTGCGCGTGAAGCTGGTGCTGGACAACGCGGTGCCGTTCGGGTTTTTGAAGGACGAGGACCGCATCGCGCTGCAGAACGACTGCTGCGCGGACTGCGGCGCGCGCATCGGCGGCAAGCGTGGGCGAGCGGCGGGCGCGTGAGGCGTAGAAGGCCTGTTCAAGAAGGACTACCGCTACTGCGAGTACAGCCACTACTACTACTGCCTGAACTGCCACAGCAACAGCACCTTCATCATCCCCGGGCGGCTGGTGTTATTGTGGGACTTCAAGAGCTACCCCGTGGCGAACGTGTGCGCGGAGTACCTACGCAGCATCTTCGACCAGCCGCTGATCTGCGTGTCGTCGGTCAACCCCGAGCTGATGGAGAAGGTGGGTGTGATCGAGGCGAGTGAGGCGTAGAACGCGACGCTGAAGCGGATCCGCGAGCTGCGGTCGCGGCTGAGCTTCATGTACGACTACGTGAACACGTGCAAGCAGCGCGAGGAGCTGATGCGCGTGCTGGAGCCGCGCCTGTACTTCATGACGGGCACGGAGATGCTGTCGCTGAAGGACTTCCTGGACATCAAGAACGGCACGCTGCTGCCGTGGCTGGAGCGCGTGGTGGCGGTGATCAACAAGCACATCACGCAGGACTGCGTCGTAGGCGCCGGCGAGGGGCGTGAGGCGTAGCTGTGCAAGGCGAAGGGCTTCTACTGCGAGATCTGCAAGAAGGGCCCGGAGATCTTCCCCTTCCAGTTTGAGTCGACGGTGATTTGCAGACGGTGTAATGTGAGCGTGGGAGGAGGCAGTGAGCGGTAGTCAGTGTACCACAAGAGCTGCTATACGGGCATGGAGAACTGCCCGAAGTGCAAGCGCATCCACGAGCGCAACCTGAAGGAGAAGGAGGAGCTGGGCGACTTCTCGGAGAAGCTGGTGGACGAGGAGCGTCACAAGCCGACGATGAAGACGCTGAGTGACTGGCGTGTTTGTTAAACAGAGCAAACGGATTTGTACTTGGCCCGCACCTCCTCCAGCTCGTCGAGACGCTGCCACAGACGGCGGTTGTTGTTGTTAATGTACACGGCCACGAGCGGAAGGCCCAGCACCACGAGCGGCAGCAAGGGCAGCCCCAAGTGCAGGTCACTCCACTTGATGCGGGAAATGATGAAGAAGGCGCACAGGAACAGAACGGGAATCGCGTAGGCCGCGTAACGCGCAATGCGCATCCAGGGGTAAAAGACGATCAGAATCTACGCTCACACATCCACGCATCGACGTACGGTGGCAACGCACAGCATGATGCAGGTGCTGAGACATGGGAGAACCATGCAGTAGTGGTAGCGGCCCAGAGTCAAGACGCGCACCACGTTCGGGAAGATGCCCCACTCTTCCTCCGTCATTCCGTACAGGAAGCCGCAGATGAACACGACGATCAGCCCCGTGTAGCAGAACTAGGAAGTGATGGAAGCGAGAATGGGAAACGCGCCAAATGTTGCGCTGCCTCTCGATTTCGCTGCGCGCGTAGGATATGAACTCGTCCTGTTCTAGGCGTGACGCGAAGAGCACGGCCGAACCGTCCAGATTGAGCGTCTGGTTGTTGCTGACCTTCTCCAGGATCTCTTTTCTGTTGCGAACTTTGTCGGCCATGGTGCAGGAAAGGAGAATAAGCAGGGAGAAGGGAAGGACCCGAAAATAAAATATCCCCAAAGACAGCCACGGAATAATCGCGGAGGGGGTACAATCCTCACATCCGGATCATGATAGGGACGGAGCCGGCCATTACCCTTGATTCTTGCCATTGGCATAAAACAATCAAATCTACCATGTCTGTTCCTTCCAACCTTTCCAAGGAATTCATTGAGTTCGTGAAGGCCATTGGCGATAGCAAGACCAAGCAGGAGGAGGATGAAATCGTCATTAAGCAAATCGCGTTCCTGAAGAAGAAGATCATGGACACGAAGTGCGACAACGTGGTTTCCGGGCGGGTGGAAATGATTCGTAGCGCACCATCAAGGAGAACATGCTCCGCATGATCTACTGCGAGATGCTCGGCCACGACTGCTCCTTCGGCTACATTAAGTGCATCGAGGTGACCGGCGGTCGAGAGAGCTCACAGCTAGCTGTCTGCCAACCCGAACGTGTACCTGAAGAAGGTGGGCTACCTTGCCGCTGCCAGCTGCATCGGCCCCGAGCACGAGTTCCGTTTCATGGTTATTAACATGCTCCAGAAGGTTTGCGCGCGATCTGTGCGTGAGGAGTAGGATATGACGTCGAACGACCACACGGAGGTTGCCAACGCGCTGGTGGCCACCTCGATGCTGATCACCACGGAAATGATTCCCGCCGTCATTGGACCCGTGGCGAACCTGCTGTCCCACAAGCGCGAGTTCGTGCGCAAGCGAGCGCTGCTGGCCCTGCACCGCTTCTACCAGCTGGACAAGACGAGCATCTCGCACCTGTACGACGACATCTTCAAGCTGCTGTGCGACCCCGACCCGTCCGTCATGACGGCGTGCGTGGTGCTGCTGGACGACATCTGCAAGGACGATCCCGTGATCGCGAAGGGCCTGGTTCCCTCGCTGGTGAGCATCCAGAAGCAGATCATCGAGATGCGTCTGCCGCGCGACTACGACTACCACAACGTTCCCGCCCCGTGGGTGCAGATCAAGATCATCCGCCTGCTGTCGCGCCTGGGCTACGGCGACCAGACCACCTCGGAGAAGATGTACTCCGTGATCGCCGACACGATGGCGCGCGCGGACGCGGGCACGGCCATCGGGCACGCGATCAGCTACGAGTGCATCCGCTGCGTGGTGCGCATCTACCCGAACAGCAACCTGCTGGAGGCGGCGAGCAAGGCGACGGCGTTCTTCATCAACAACCCGGTGCCGAACCTGAAGTACCTGGGCCTGAACGCGCTGGGCGAGATGGTGAAGGAGAACCCGACGGTGGCGGCGAACCACCAGATGGCGGTGATGAACTGCCTGTCGAGCGACGACGAGGCGCTGAAGCGCAAGGCGATCGACCTGCTGTTCGCGATCAGCAACGAGAACAACGTGCAGGTGGTGATCGACAAGATGCTGGACTTCTTGAAGACCACCAACGACGAGTACTTCCAGATCCTGCTGATCACGCGCGTGAACGACCTGGCGGAGCGCTTCGCGCCCAACCCCTCGTGGTACATCAAGACCATCACGCAGCTGTTCCTGGCGGCGGGCGACGTGGTGCCCAGCAACGTGGCCTCCACCGTGATGAAGCTGCTGGAGGAGGGCCAGGGCGACCCCGACATCGACTACAAGATGCGCGGCGAGGCCGTGGCCATGTACCTGGAGCTCATGGACGAGCCCAAGCTGCCCGCCGTCTTCGTGCAGGTGCTCTGCTTCGTGCTGGGCCAGTACGGCGACACGGCCGAGGCGGGCGTGGAGGAGGTGGTGCACCGCCTGTGCGCGCTGTTCGCGCGCCTGTCCGACGTGGAGACCAAGGGCTACTGCGTGAACGCCATCATGAAGAACTGCGGCCGGCTGGGCGGCGCGACGGAGGACGCGGACCTGGTGATGAAGGAGTGCTGCTTCTCGCGCGACGTGGACCTGCAGCAGCGCGGCTACATGTTCAAGGTCATGATGGAGGAGCTCGGCCTGCTCAACGTCGCCTGCCCCGGCGCCAGCGAGGACCAGATGTTCGACGTCGACGAGTCGCTCGCCTTCCTGCAGACCTACACCGACGAGATGCGCATCAACGGCGCGCCCGAGTACAACCCGCCCGAGGACAGCGAGGAGGAGCGCGAGGAGGAGGCCAACCAGCTCAAGGTCGACGCCTACGCCGCGCCCGAGGTCGCCAAGCCCGCTCCCGCCTTCGAGCAGGCCGCCGAGCCGGCCCAGCCCGCGCAGCCCGCCGGCTTCTTCGGCGCTGCTCCTGCCCAGCCTGCTCAGCCCGCCCAGCCTGCTCAGCCGGCGCAGCCTTCGGCTTCGGACATCTTCGGCTCGAACAAGGGCGCCGATTTGTTCGGCAACACGGGCGGCGGCTTCTTCGGCCCGAGCAAGGAGAGGGTGGTGACGCCGCAGCCCGCCACGCCCAGCACCAACCAGAATGCCTACGACCTCTTCTCCTCCAACTCCGGCGCCGGCCTCTTCGGCGCTACCCCCGCTACCCCCGCTCAGCCTGCTGCTCCTGCGCAGCCCGCTCAGCCCGCGGCCAACGACCTCTTCTCCATGGACTTCAGCACGCCCTCTCAGCCTGCTCAGCCCGCTCAGCCCGCTCAGGGTGGATTTGACTTTGGCTTCGGCGCTCCTGCCCAGCAGCCTGCTGCTTCTGCTCAGCCTGCTCAGCAGAACGCCTTCGACTTTGGTTTCAGTGCTCCCGCTCAGCAGCCCCAGCAGAACTATGGTTTCAGTGCTCCCGCTCAGCAGCCCCAGCAGAACTATGGTTTCAGTGCTCCTGCTCAGCAGCCCCAGCAGAACTATGGTTTCGGTGCTCCTGCTCAGCAGCCTCAGCAGAACTTCGGTTTTGGCGCTTCCGCTTCTAACGTCGATCCGTTTGCTGGATTTGGCTTCTAAACTCGCATTGTATCCGTGTTTGTTGACGCATGCATTCTCCACTGTTCTAATCGAAGCGGGGGTTTTCCGCTTCCCCGTTTCCACCGTTTTCAATGAGAGAGCCATTTAATTGCTAGTTTGCTACTGAAATGTCTTGGTAACGCCTTGAGCCCTTGCATGATGCATAGGAATAGTATTGAGAACGCTGCGGCAACCCTGAAGAAGCAGGACGTGTCTAAGAAAACCGCCTTCATTACTGTACATGCGTTGCACGGGGATGACGAGTAGGGAGGAAACACCGGTTTTGGCTACCTCGCTTCCAAGATTCTGCTCCTTGCTGGAGCCAAGGTGATCATTGGCTGCAGAAGCGAGAGCAGAGCGAAGGAGGCCGTGGAGAAGCTGAAGGAGGAGACCAAGAACGAGAACATTTCCGTACATCTCTTATAGACTATAGTGATGCGTAGTATCTGCTCGTCGATGTGTCCAGCCCCATGTCGATTGACGCGTGCGTCGAGAAGATCAAGAGCGAGAAGATTCAGTTTGACGTGCTGGTCAACAATGCGGGCATCAGCCTGGTCCCGGAGTACCGTCAGGCCGTCACCGGCTATGAGCTGACCTTCCAGACCAACTTCCTCGGCCCCGCCTACCTCACCAAGTGCCTTCTCGATTACATCGTGAAGGTCTCTTGCGAGCCTCGTGTGGTGTTTGTGAACTCCTGCACGTACCCCAAGGGCCACCCCACGGAGATCTCCAAGGAGCATCTCATGCCCACCAAGGAGGACTACGGCCAGTTCACCTCCTACTTCCGCAGCAAGTACTGCATCACTTCCCACTGCCTGACCATGGCGCGCAAGCACCCGGAGTGCCATTTCGTGGTGTGCGATCCTGGCACCGCTGCCACGTCCATTGCTCGTGACTTCGGCTGCCTGGGCTGGCTCCAGTCGACGCGCTTCATGAAGTGGCTGCACCCTGCCGACAGAGGCGCCATTAACATCGCCTTCTGCGCCATGGCCCAGGAGACCGCCAAGACCGGCGTGATCGTGTACGAGGAGAAGGAGCAGGAGCCGACCAAGGAGGTCGTGGACAAGGAGGAGCAGGACAAGGTTTTCCAGATTACCGAGGAGCTGATGGAGGAGGGTAAGAAGCACGCTCAGGAGAAGAAGTAGTGCTGTTTGTTGAAGAAACACGCCACACAATCTCTCTGCGTGACGGGGGCTGCTTCTCGCGATCCTTCCTCCCGATGGAAATCCAGCCCGCCTCCTTGTTAATGACGATCCCCTGCTTGCAGAACACCACGAATGCGTGGTAGAAGGCGATCGGCGTCGGGACGACGTAGTTGAAGGAGATGATGGTGACCTTTCCATTCCCGTTCATCACGGCCAAGTCGTCGCCCAGATCGCGGTCGATCCCAATGCCCTGTCGCAGGCAGTTGTTCAGATAGAGCAGGCGAATCTGGACCATGAATGCGCTGAGAATGCCGGCGAACGCAGAGAAGAGGGTGGTGAATTCCTCGCTGTTGACATAGATCTTGTCACTCGTGATGACGATCAGGTTGGTTATGTTCAGCGTGCTGAAGGAGAACTCAATCTCGATCGAGCTGGCATAGTCGTGATACTTCGTCTTCAGCTGCGCATTCATCAGCTCGATGTTGGAGTACACGCACGCACTAATCGTCAACTCGAAAACGAGTGACCACTTAAACTGAATTGTCAACACGAAGAAGAAGTACTTCAAAAACAGTCTGTAATACATGTTCTTTGCTGCGCGGAAGAAGGCCAGCGCGTAGTCCTGCTGCTGCTTGTCCTCCTGGAGATAGTTGAACAGGTGAACGGATTTGAGATGCGGCGAATCGCGATACTGATGCAACTGCAGTTGAAGAAGGGTGAGCGTGATGGAATGGCAGATGGACTCCAGAACGCACTGCATCTTGTTTGGAGTCTGGGCAGGAGAAGGCGATCTACACGGAATTCGCACTTCACGTGATTACTGTGAAGCAATGAAGCTCTTGAACGCCTCCTCGTCCACCAGCACGCCATCTGCGTTCACCAGCTCGATGCGGATTTTGAGAATGTTGTCGAAGAGAAATGTCAATGCATTGTCGCACACCTCGAACAAACCATCGATGGACGTGCCGCGAGCACGCTGCAGCGATGTGCAACCGGCCAGCAGGTTGTTGAATATATCACGGCAGAGAATGGAATGCTGCATTGTGTTGATGCAATGCAGGTTGTGTGTTGTGTAGGGCGAGTCCATGGTGCGAAGGAACTGCTGCAGGAGTGCGCTGTAGGGTGATTCGTTCAGCGGCTTGGCGTGGAAGCTAGGCATGACGGAATTGCAAAAGAAGTGCCAAAAAGTGGAATCGTACTCGCGTGTCTCGTCGATCACGGAGACGGAAATCGATAGATAGGAGTAGTAGCAGCCCTCGTGCGGCTTGAAGATCACATGTCCAGCATTCCCTCCAAACACCTGCAGACAGCAGCTCAAATCGCGTTTGTTCGTGAAGCCGCAGTGAACGACAAGAGGATCGTTGTTCCGGACAAAAGACAAGGTCGATCCGTGGAGCGTGAGAATGATCACGTGCTGACTGTACTGGAACAAGTCGTTGAAGTAGTTGCGTTGACTACTATAATATAGATGGGACAAACACTACTAATTCACCGTGTCACGGAATTGTCGGATTCCCTTGTCGAATCGATCCGTAGCCTCCTCGAACAGAATGAAGCTCGCTTCCAGATTCGCCAACTGGGAGCGATGCGACAGATCCAACTCCTCCCCCACTTCCTTGGACGGAATCCAGCGCCGGTTCTCGCGGAAGTCCGGATTCGTTCCTCCCTGAGCGCGAACGTCGTTGAGCACCTTTCGCACCAACTCCATTTCGTTCTTGGCCTTTTCGATTTGGCCCATGATGGCGGCAAGGGGATGCACGTTCATGGGAATCTCCAGTGGATGGTCATTGTCGAGAAAGGGGTGCTTACTGGAGTGATTCTTGCTGTACTCTTCTAATCGTAATGCATTCAGCACGGTTGCGACCTCTCCGATTTCGCTCCCATTCGTCGATATCGATGGCCGATTTCCTCACCTCCTCTTCAAACTCGCAGGGACTACAGGCTCTCATCCCATCCACTCCTCCTACGGCGCTTTATCGTCGTCGCGTCCATTGTTGTACTGATAGATTGCTGGTTCCTCTAGGTACTGCAAAAACACGGAATCTAGGGAGGAATGGAAACACTAAAGTAGCGTACGTTCTTGTGGTGCCGGTGGTTCCACTTCCATCAATTTGACAGGCTCAGAAAAAGAATGAGTGTGAAGCGAAGTGCTGCCTTTTCTTCTCTGTCTTCGTCCTCCGCTCAGAAGCGTCTTCGCAATTATGATCTGCATAAATTGAACTCCATATTGTCACTCTTATCCGATGAAGTGGATCTCGTGGAGAAAGTCCTATATGCGCAGCGGAATCCACATCATCGCAGTTCCTATTTCAAATCAGCCACAAATGTAAGTTCATTTGGAAAGCCAGCTCAAAACTAGCTAGTTCGCTACTGCCGAAACATTGTGCTCATCACAAAGGACGTGACGAGTCATCTGACGGACTATGAGCCCATGAAAGTGTTGGAACGAGTGGATGGGGTTGATCGCGTAGTGCCGACGGTCTTCTTCAAGTGTGTAATTACATATACAAAGTAATCGTGTTGCGTTGTGATGATGGAATAGGCGGTGCGGCAGGGGAAGGAGAGTAGCAAGTGATCGAGACGAGCGGCGATGACGAATAGAAACAGCAGTTGCCAGCTGGCCTATCAGTTCTACATGCGGCTATGCATCACCACGTTGGGAAGCTCCTGTCGCCTGGTCGAGCTGTGCTTGCTTCTCCTCGAAGAGGTTGTCTTCTCTAACTAATTTAAAGTGTAGATCGTTCCGTTGCAGCAGGCTGTTGTGAATGCCAATGCGGGTGTCTTGGGCGAGTATACAATCCCTCAGAGCATACTGTCTCTGCTCAGTCTGTCCAGTGCGAAGCAAGTGAATGCAGAGGAGCACCCGGACGAGGTGGACATGATCGACGAGTCGATGTTTGCGATTTCGCCTGTTTCCAACCAAACACTCCGTGTTACAAGTTGCGGCTCTGTGCCGGCCCTAGTTTACAGTTACCAATACATCTGCGCATTACGCGATTCACCCCATCCCTACTGTACAAAGCTCATCACGTCGAGAGTCTCCTCGCAGTCCTTCATCACCGCAGCCACGTTGTTCAACACCACGATCTTCCCTCGGTTGCTCAGACGCTACGATGACACTCCACTCGTTCCCCTACGCTCAACAGTCCCGAAAGAGACGAAATGTCGCTAGCCACCGTGTCGCAGCTCTGCGAAGAGGTCGTGCAGAACAGCCGGTCCAATGCCGGAATCAATCCCATCAGGTTCTCCTGGTACAGTGAAAGCGCTACGGATCACCGCCGCAAACGAAGTTCACATGCTTGCGAAGACAGTCCGCAATCGCACGGCGCAATATCACACAAGTGGATTTGCCCCGCGGTTATTGGGCCGTTTTCTTCGCCTCCCTCCACGGTGCTACAGGTCAGCCGCAGCAAGAGGACGCACATGGTCACGATGAGTGTGTACTGCGCACTGCTCTTCATAGGGTCGGCGAGCATGCTCGCGCGCTGATGGCAGAGAATGGAGAGAATGTCGCTCAGATCCTCCTCCTTCCGCACCTCTCGTCGCTTCACCTTCACCACAGCGTCCGTGTTGAACTCGGAGGAAAAGCGCCCAATCTCGAACAAATCGTGGATCAGGGGCTCGTCGTCGATATAGGACTCTCCCACGCTCACGTCTTGGTAGTTCACCCGGACGTGGCGGCCCGCCGCGTGTGCGTCGATTTCCACCGCCGACACGAAGAAACGGTAATGCTGGGCGAGCGACGCGAGTCGGGAGGTTTGGTTCAGCAGCGATGTGATGACGTGGTAAAACAAGCAATTGGGAGAGTTCTCTACGCCTAATCCACTCTCGACACAATCACGAATCAGGAACTGTCGCTTCGCCGCCGCAACCTCCTGCGTCCCGACGCTCAGAACGGTGATCGTCTTCCCGTCCAGCACGGAGTACAGCGTGTCTCCCAAAACACCGTCGATTTCCTCCATGCCACAATTCCCCCAAAGCACGCGCTCGTACCCGAACGACGGCGAGCGGAACCCGCTGCCCGTGACGGCCACGCTCCGCTCGTCGGGAGTTACATCGAGGACGAAACGCCCGGCAGGATCGGTTTCGATCACTCGCAGCGCCGCGACGACATTGCCGCGAATGGTCTGGATCTTATCGCTGAGCACACGACGCGCCTTCTCGGAGCGGTTCACCTTCTCCTGCAGCGCCTGCAGCCGCGCCTGCCGGCTGGCGAACAGCTCCTCGATTCGGTCGGATTCCTGGAGCGTGTACTGGCAGGCCTGCAGCTCCTGTTGCAGCGCAGCAATGCGCGCCAGCCGGGACTCCTTCGTGTTATTCTTCGCGTCTACGCCGTTCTGGTACTCCGTCTGCAGCTTTGCGTTCACCGCCGCCACGCTCGCGTGCTCCGCCTCCGCCGCTTCTACTCCTCACCACCCCACGCTGTGCCCACGCAGCGCGCTGTTCACCCGCGCCTTCTCCTCGGCGCGGCCCTTGCCCTCCTCGCCCACTTTGTCCTCCAGGTCCTCACAGCGCTCGTTCAGCTCCTCCAGCTCCGTCGTCATCGTCCGGTTCTGGCCCTCCTTCGTCGCCTTCAGCTCCTCCTATGTCTCACGCCCGCCCTCCTCGCCCACCGCCTCCTTCTCCAGCCGCGCGATCGTCTGCGTCATGTTCAGCACCTCGCTCGCACCCGTCGTCAGCACCTCCTCTCCAGTGCGGTACTCCTGCTCCGCCTGCGCGATCCGCGCCTGCGCCGCCGCCACCTTCTCCTCCTCCCGCGCGCACTCCTTCTCCGTCCGCGCCGCCGCGTTCGCCAGCCGCGCCTGCTCGCCCTCCACCCCCGCGCGCTCCACCTCCGCCGCCACCACGCGGTCGTAGATCTGCTTCTTCTCCTCCGTCGCCGCCTAGGTCACACCCACGCACCACACCCACCTCCACCTTCTGGTCGTAGTAGGCGTCGCACTCCGCCTTCTGCCTGCTCTGCTGTTCCAGCTGCGCCGCGCTCTCCTGCGCCTCCTTCACCGCCTGCTGGGCCTGAGCATGGGTCGCCTCCAGCACGGCCTTCTCTTGCTCTCTACCCCTCAGTCCCCAACGATTTGAGTACAAGGCTTCGTGAAGAGCCTTCTCGCGGCTCAGCGTCTCGTCCTTCTGCGCAACGGCCTCGTTCCACTCCTTCTCCGCCCGCTCGATGCTCTGCTGAATGGCACGCAGGTCGCTTTCGGCAGCTTCGTCTATGCTTCACATCTCGATTCATAATTCAACTCCTTCGGTTGTATTCCTCCCTCGTCGCGTTGAAGTTTGAGCGGTTTGTCTCAACGCTGGCTGTCAGTTCTTCGTGACGCTTCGCGTAGGACGCCTCTAGATTCTCCGCACAGTTTGCAATTCCGTTCTCTTCCGCACTCAATTCGGCCTTCCGCTCAGCCTGTGTCGCTTCCAGTTTCTCCTTTTCCTCTTTCAATCCCGTGATTTCGGCGTGAACCAACTCCAGTTGAGCATGGAGTGTAGATAGAGCAGCAATACGCTCATCATAGATGCCTTGCATTGCGGTCAGACGTTTCGTGTTGTCCTCTATCCGCTCCTCCAGCTGGCTATTTGATTCGCGCAGTTGATTCGTATCGGAGATTCCCTACCCATCATTCACTTTACGAATGCATGCCAGTTTGATGGCCTTTTTCAGCTCCTCAATTCTCAGCGAAATATCCATGTACTCCTGTTCCTTCGCCGTTTTCTCGGTTTGGAGATCGCTCTCAAGCTCTAGCAGCGCCCTTTCATAGCTATTGCGTGATAAAACGCTCCAAACGAAAACCCCTCTTTCTCCCTTGCAATATCTAAAAACAGTTGCTTGAACGATTTCGCAATGGTCATGATTTCGCGGTGGTACGCCTGAAGCACATTTCTAGACACCCTCGGCTTCTTATTCAGCAGAGACAGCGCCTCCGTGCAAAAATCAAACTCCCTCTTGGCAATCTCCACCGACTGAGCTGTTTCCTTCTCCATCCCCCTCTCGAAAATGAATACACAGCGTTTGTTCTGATTCCAAAAGACGGCCCTATTTTCCAGTAGTCTGCTGTTTTCTTTAGAGATGCAGACACTAGTCTTCTGAAGTGCAGTAGATGGACTGGAAGCCGTTCTGACCCAATGAGTGAATGGATGGTCTGTGCTTGGTGGAATATGATAGTTTTCATCATGTGACGATGAGTCAGAGTCGTAGGCTTGTTTTCGGAGTGTGTTGTGTCATACACTCAGAACAGAAAAGGACGTCAATTACTTACTAAACAACCCTGCAGCTTCTCGTTAGTGGGTGAAGAGAGCAGTTTGAAGAGGTGTAAAGCATGTGAACACAATTCTGCTTTTCCATTTCCTTTGCTTAGAAATCACAAAGAAATCACTCCTATGGTACTGTTTTCTGTTTTCTTCAAAGACACAATTCAAACCGAACGTGTGCTGACAATCTCTAATTCTGCATGCGGACATGCACTATGCTCCTTTCGCATGGAAAGGAGACCAGTTTCCAACATCACGAAAGTGACCTTCCCACGTCACACAAGTCGCAGCACTCCTCCGGCAAAGAGTCCATTCTAGAAGCACCTTCTGTTCGGCACTGGAATTAACGGTTTTCAGAACTGTCCCGATTGAAATGGGTTAGGGGAACGGGCAGTCCGTATTATGGTTTACTGGAGAAAGCAGAAAAGTGTTGATCTTTGAAATGAAGAATCTTGCTCTTTGTATTTTGCTAAGTATTTGTAAGTTATGACGGTTACGACTAGTTTCGGCCTTGGTCATGGCTGGAGATTGCAGCATTGACGACGGATTTGTGGAGATTGCTTTCACTAGAGTGAATGGTACGGGCTCGTGCCAGCTTCGTGTCAGTAACGAGGCCATGAAGACCGACGGCATGATTCTGATCGAGAGCTTCGGAGCCATTACCTCGCTCTACTGTTTGAACCCCGGTTACTACTACATTGGCTGCTCCAAGCCCGCCATTGTGAACGTCAAGTACCTGACCTACAACGAAGACCATGAACTGACGGCTGAAACGCCCTACAAGGTGCTGAAGCTGGACCGAGTGACGGAGCAGTGGACCAGCGTTCCTTCTGGTCACAAGACGCGTGACTTTGACAAGAGCAAGCCCATCACTGGCAAGCCCGCTTACCCTGCTGACCCCACCACCAAGGGCTCTGACTTCACCTGCGATCAGGCTGGTTATCTGAACTACCTGCGCAAGTGGGATGAAAAGATGAAGTGCACATCCCGCGACGTGAACTCCGAGGAGTTCCAGAAGCGTCTGGAGTACTTCATCGACTCGTGCGAGAAGATCCACGACTGGAACATGCGCGACCGATACAGAATGGAGTTCACGTTCTACGCCGACTGGCATCCCGACGAGTTCGAGGAGATCACCACCACGAAGCAGAGATACTCGGGCGTCAAGACCCCCGTGCCTTCTACCATCCCCGTGTACAACAACTCCAACCTGCGTTACCTGATGCCTTCGCTGGACCCTTGCGACGACGTCTTCGAGGACCGCCGTCTGGCTGAGAACACGCTCCGCTCGACCATTTGCAAGCCTCAGAACTGCTCTGTGACGTGGGCCTTCGCCATTACCACCTCCATCGAGTACGCCATCAAGAAGCTGTACCTGGAGGAGTACGACCAGATCG
>OIWT01001347.1_pt1 | contig 29959 bp, 21 predicted proteins | sample 1587701 | NCBI WGS metagenome assembly OIWT01 (sample SAMEA3888904, study PRJEB22519) | human gut metagenome | biome: human gut; feature: human-associated habitat; material: faeces | place: Denmark | collected 2009 | reverse complement strand
TAAAAAAAGTTTATGATTTTAGTAAAAAGTTTTCCTACAAAAAATTTATGCTATCAAAAACCAAACATAATAATTGACTTTTTTACACAAATATGCTATTATCATAAATGAACTTTATAAGTACCCGTAGTTTAGTTGGATAGAATGCAAGGCTACGAACCTTGAGATCGGGGGTTCGAATCCCTCCGGGTACACCAAAATAGCATTGAGTAAAACTCAATGCTATTTTATATATATTCTATTTTGTTCCTACAGCAACAATTTTATTATGAGGATTATAAGTATCTTTAGATAATAATGTTTTAGAAACAACCTTTCCATTTTGTTTCAATATTCTATAAGCAACAGATCTACAGCCATTAGAACCATTTTGTATTACCTTAGTAGTACCCTTTGGTAAACTTGCATCATTTTGAGTAATTGTCTTAAATGGAATAGAAGAAGTTATATAAGACTGTATTTCAACTTGATATTCATTATCAGACTTTAATCCGAAAATTTTACAAGAAATAGTTCCACCACTTCCAGAGCAGATAACCCTTATAGGGTAATCTCTATTATTTTTAAATACAAAATCAGGACCACCCCAAGAAACTGTAGCATCCCTTCCAGCAGGAACATAGCCTGTATTAAAACCATGGTTATAACGTTGAACAATCTCTAAATTAGCAAGTAAAACAGCATTATATAAAGTAGAAGAAACTTGACATATACCTCCACCTATTCCAGTAGTAACTTCACCACCTGAATATACTGCTGCAGACTTGAAACCAGCAGCTGCGGTACGTTTACCAACAGTTTTGTTATATGAAAAAGATTCACCAGGCATAACTACAATGCCATTTATCTTAGAAGAAGCAAGCTTTATATTTGTGCTTCTATTTACATTTCTAGAACTATATGTAGTAGAATAGCTTCCTAATAAATCAGGAAAAGCTTCTGAACCAATTTGGCTTGTTTTTACAGAAGGAGAAAGAACTTTTAAAGGAATAGTAAAAGAATCTTCACTATTATTTAAAAGATTAGTTGATTCTTCCATAGAAATAGCAAAATCGACACCATCTACATGAGGGTGAACAACATAAGGATTTTTAGTATAATAAGCGTCCTGAGGTGCTTTATAAATTTCAGAGTGTATCTTTTCAATATCTAATTTATCAGCTGTTTTATTTTCAACAGGAATATTAATTTTATTTAAATCACATTCAATATTATTAATAATATAACTAATTTCAGACTTTAATTGCTGAGAATTTATTACAACACCATCTTTTCCTTTAGTAACTATTAGATTATTTCCATCTATATAATAAGAAGGCTGAATAAGTCTATCAGAAAAATTTGATTCCATTTCAGTAATAAGTGAATCTAAAGAATCTTCACTAAAAGAAAAACTAGGACCAATATTTGTTTTAAAGAAAAGAGAATAAAGTATTTCATAATTATTTTGAAAAATATTTCCTTCTCTTCCTTTAGAATATGCAGTATTAACAGCATCTTCTACATCAAAAGTTACTCCAAATTGTTCTGGAAATAAAGTTACTTGAGATTCATTATGTTCAAAGACTATTTCTTTAGACAATTTTTCTTTTAAAACATTTGAAACAGTATTAATGGCATCATCTTTAGTCATATTTGAAACATCTATACCTTTAATAGAAATACCATTGATAATTGTATTTTTATTATTATTAATAATTGCAAATATAGTAGAAAATATTAAAACCAAAATAAGAATAATAGCAATAATAATTGAAATTATTAATAATTTTTTATTTTTTGTTTTACTAGGTTTATCAATTACAATATCATCAGTTGAGTTAGTATCAGAACTAGTTTTTTCTATTTCATTAGAATTGTCCTCATTAGTATCAATCTCATTTTTTTCTTCTAAAATCTCTTCTTCTACAATTTCTTCAGCATTTTTAAGATTTGAATTCTCTGAAGGTTGTTCTACTTCTTTTTCTGAAGATTTCTCTGTGTTAGTAGAAACAATAGGATTTACAATATCCTCTGAAACAATTTCTTTGTCAATATTTTCTTTGTTAGTATTATTTTTATCCATTTTAAAACTCCGTAAATAAATTAAAAATATTCTTTTTTTACAAAAAATTACAATATTTTCCTAACTAATTAAACAATAAAAATTAAAATTTGTAAAGAATATTTGTACATTATATTTAAAAAAATATTAGATATTCATTATATTTTTTATAAGTAATATAAAAAAGGAGAATTTGAAAAAAAGTAGAAAAAGATAAATAGTAATGATATAATACAAAAAACGAAGGAGGAATGAAAAATGTCAGATGTACAAAAACTAAAAGAAAAACTATTTAAAAATACTTCAAGTGGTTGGGAAGGTATGAAAAAAGAAAAAAAAGAAGAAATATTTTCATATTGTAACAATTACATGAAATTTTTAAATAACTCAAAGACAGAAAGAGAAATAGTAAAGAGTGCTAAAAAATTAATAGAAGAAAAAGGTTTTAAAAATATTAGAGAATATGAAACTTTAAAACCGGGAGATAAAGTATATTACAATAACAGAGAAAAAAGTATGTATATTGCAGTAATAGGACAAGAATCAATAGAAAAAGGAATAAATGTAATAGGAGCACATGCAGATTCACCAAGATTAGACTTAAAACCAAATCCATTATATGAAGACACAGGATTTGTATATTTTAAAACACATTATTATGGAGGAATAAAAAAATATCAATGGACAACTATACCTCTTGCAATACATGGAGTTATAGTAAAACCTAACGGAGAAAAAATAGAAATAACAATAGGAGAAGAAGAGACAGATCCAATATTTACAATAACAGATTTATTACCACACTTAGCACAAGAACAAATGGAAAGAAAACTAAAAGAAGGAGTAAAAGGAGAAGACTTAAACCTTCTTATAGGAAGCATACCATACCAAGGAGAAAATGGTGTAGACAGTGTGAAATTAAATATAATGTCTATACTAAATGAAAAATATGGAATAACAGAAATAGATTTTACAAGTTCAGAATTAGAAGTGGTACCAGCATTTAGAGCAAGAAGCATGGGATTAGATAATAGTATGGTAGCAGCATATGGACAAGACGATAAAGTATGTGTATACACATCTTTAACAGCTATGATGGAATTAGAAAAACCAAGAACAACAGCTGTATGTATAATATCAGATAAAGAAGAAATAGGAAGTATGGGAAATACAGGAATGGAATCAAATGTATTTGATACATTTATTTCAGAAATACTAAATAAATTAGGAATAAATAGACCAAACTTACTAGATCAAGTCTTCTGCAATTCAAAAATGTTATCTGCAGATGTAGATGCAGCATATGATCCAATATATGCAAATGTATTTGAGAAAAATAATGCGGGATTTTTTGGAAGAGGATTAGGACTAAATAAATACACAGGAGCAAGAGGAAAATCAGGAGCATCAGATGCAAATGCAGAATTTATAGCAATGATTAGAAACATTTTTGAGAAAGAAAATATAAGATATGAATTTGCAGAATTAGGAAGAGTCGATGTAGGTGGTGGAGGAACCATCGCATATATATTGGCTAATAAAGGTGTAGATGTTATAGATGCTGGAGTGCCAGTACTTTCAATGCATGCACCATATGAAGTAACAAGCAAGTTTGATATATATGAAGCATATAGAGCATATAAAACATTTTGGAATAATTAAAAATACACAATAAAAAAGAGATTAATAAAATTAATCTCTTTTTTGGTGATCCAGGAGGGATTCGAACCCCCGACCCACGGATTAGAAATCCGTTGCTCTATCCAGCTGAGCTACTGAACCAAATATTAACTGCAGTCATTATAATAACACTTTTTTTTTTAGTTGTCAACAAAAAATAGCAAAAAAGTAAATTTTAGAGACGAGCTTAAAATTTTAAAAACGTAAAAATTATTAGGGACGGAACATTTTAGCTTCGTACTAAACTAAAATATCCCGTCCCTAATAGTTTTTATCTTTATGTAAAATTAAAATTCTATTTTACTATCTTTTTCTCTCTGTCTAAATAAAGTAATTTTGCTACCAACTGTTTGAACAACAACAGAATTGGTTCCTTTGGCAATTTCTTCAGCAAGTTCTTTTGCACTTCCAGGAGCAGTTTCTAAAACAGATATCTTTATTAATTCTCTTGCTTCTAAAGCTTTATCTAATTGTTCTAATAAAACATCAGAAATACCGCTTTTACCAACTTGGAAAATAGCATCAATATTATTTGCAAGACCTCTTAAATAAGCACGTTGTTTACTTGTCATAAAAAACACATCCTTTCTTTTATATTTTAAAAATAATTTTACATATATCTGCTGTAGAAGTTTGTTTAGAAAGTTTAATAGAAGATTCTTTCATATTATTCAATTTATCATCATTAAATAAAATATCAGATAATATATTTTTAGCATCTTCACAATTTTTTAACCATACAGCACATCCAGAACTTTGTAAAAATTCTGCATTCTCTTCTTCTTGACCAGGTATAGGATTAATGACAACTAAAGGAAGATGAGAAGCTAAACTTTCACTTACTGTTAAACCACCAGGTTTAGTTATAACCAAGTCAGAAATAGACATAAGTTCAGGAACTTTATCAGTAAAAGGTAAAACTTTTATAGTTTTTTCCTTATGCTTAGTACTAACAATGTCTTCAAAAGATTTTTTCATTTTTTCATTTTTTCCTGCAATTGCAATAACCTGTATGTCAGAGAAATCAGCTAAACTATTTAAAATTGCAACAGTTTTGCTTTTCCCTAATCCATATTCTCCACCACCAAAAAATAAAACAATTTTTTTATTTGGAACTAAGCCAAACTGTTCACAAATTTCATTCTTATTATAACTTTGTAAAAATCTATTTGAAATAGGAATGCCTGTAACATGAATTTTGCTATCAGGAATTCCAAAATCCACCATAGATTTTTTCATTAATTCATTAGAAACAAAAAAGAAATTAACAAATTTATTACCAATAAGCCATTGCTCATGAGAAGCAAAGTCTGTCATTATTGTAGCTAAAATGCAATTTGTTTTATTTTTTTGTTTTAAATAACTAGTCATTTGAGAGCCAAATGGATGAGTAGAAATAACAACATCAGGTTTAAACTCTCTAAATAATTTAGCAATTTTGACAGCCATGATTTTATTAGAATAAGTGCTTACCTTTCCAAGAAGACCATCTTGAGAATTATAATAAACTTTTTCCCAAGCCCAAGGTGCTTTTTTTGCCATTTCACGGTAAGCAGTAGTTGTAACTTTATCTAAAGCTTTATTAACATACTTAACACAATCTATCATCTGAATTTCAACATCATCATAATATTTTTCAATGTATTGTTTTATAGACTTCGCAGCAGATAAATGACCTCCTCCATACGAAGCATAAAAAATTAATATTTTTTTCATAAAAAACTCCTAACAATAAAAAATTTAATTTAAGTCATTCTATCATAAATTTTCTCAAATTTCAAAAAAATAAGAAAATTATAATAAAAAAAGAATAAAAAGTAAAAAATATATACAAAATAAAAATGAAAAATATATAAAAGGAGAAAACAAGTGAAAAAAATAAGTAAGTTAATAGCAATTACTATAATAACAATTACCATTTTACTAATATTTATATTATTACAAAAACAAAAAAATACACAAGTATATGCTGCAACTTCAACTTCTGCATCAAATCTACAATTAATTGCAAGAGCGATAAATGGAGAAGCTAGAGGAGAACCATATGAAGGACAAGTAGCAGTAGGAGCTGTTATTTTAAATAGAGTTAAAGATTCAAAATTTCCAAATACAGTAGCAGGAGTTATATATCAAAAAGGAGCTTTTACAGCTGTTTCAGATGGACAAATAAATCAGCCAATAGCAGAAGGTTCAACAGTATTAAAAGCAGCACAAGATGCATTAAACGGATGGGATCCAACAGGAGGAGCAATATACTACTTTAATCCTGCAACAGCAACAAATAAATGGATATGGTCAAGACCATTGATAAAAACAATAGGAAAACATAGATTTTGCAAATAAAAATCAATTAAATAAAAAATAAAATATATGAAAAGGAGACAAAAATGGGAAAGATAAAAGAAAAGATATATGACTGGAAAAATAGATTAAAAGATAGACATATGCTCACATTAGTTGTTACACTAGTAGTTATTATAGCGGCGCTGGGATTGTTTGCGTATAAAAGAGAGAGAGATTTTAGACAAATGACAGAAAATGACTATAATATGGCATTTTTTGAATTAGTAGATTATGTTCAAAATGTAGAAACATACCTTGCAAAATCATTAATATCTACAACACCAGAACATGGAGCAGAAACACTTACTCATGTTTGGAGAGAAGCAAATTTAGCTCAAAGTTATTTAGCTAGATTGCCAATAGGGTCTCAAGAACTAGCAAACACATCAAAATTTTTAAACCAAGTAAGTGATTATAGTTTTACACTATCAAGAAAAAATATATATAATGAACAGTTATCACAAGAAGATTTAGACAATCTAAAAGAATTACACAATTATAGTGTGGACTTAGAAAACACTCTAAATCAATTATCAGCAGATATGAACGATGGAAGAATTAAATGGGGAGAATTAACTAAAAAAGGAAGTAGTGTATTTGCTACTCAAGTTAGCAATATATCAAAAGATAGCTTTAATAATTTAGAAGAAAATTTTCATGAATATGCAGGTTTAATATATGATGGAGCTTTTTCAGAACATTTAACATCAGTTGATAAAAAAGGTTTAACGGGAGAAAATATATCAGAAGAACAAGCAAAACAAATAGCAATAGAATTTATAGGAAAAGATAAAATAAAAGAAATAAATTCACAAGGATTATCAGAAAATACAGAAATTGCCTCATATGATTTTTCAGCAGACAATATAAATATATCTATAACTCAAAAAGGTGGACATGTGTTATTTATGAACTGCAATAGAGAAGTTAACGCAGAAACAATTTCTCAAGAAAGAGCAAATGAAATAGGAATAGAATTTTTAAATAAAAAAGGATTTCCAAACATGAAAGAGACATATTTCTTAAAACAAAGTGGAGTAGTAACAATAAATTATGCTTACAATCAAAGCAATGAACAAGGAAATATAGTAGTATATCCAGACTTGATAAAATTAAAAATAGCATTAGATAATGGAGAAGTATTAGGTATAGAAACAACAGGATATTTAAATTCACACTATGAAAGAACAATACCACAAGTAAAAATTAGCAAAGAAGAAGCAAAACAAAATCTAAATAAAAAAATAGAGATAAAAAGTGAAAGCTTGGCAATAATTCCAACAGAGTTTAAAACAGAAGTATTTTGTTATGAATTTAAGGGAACAGTGGATGGAACAGAATTCCTAGTTTATATAAATGCACAAACAGGAAAAGAAGAAGATATACTAGTAATAAAAAATACACCAAATGGAACGTTAACAATGTAACTGTTTTTTTAGGACAAAGCGAAATGAGTCAAAAGGGACGCCCTTTAATGCCACAAAAAAATGTGGCGTTAAAGGGCGTCCCTTTTGATTCACGTATTGCAAATATAAATCACATGTCATATAATGTAAAAGATAAAAAAATGGAGGAAAAAATTGTGGAAAATAAAAAATATGAAATAAGTGTAAAAGAAATTTTAAATATTACAAATGGAAAATTATTAATTGGAAATGAACAAAGTATTTGTGAAAACTTTGAAAGAGACTCTAGAAATGTAAAAGAAGATGATATTTACTTAGGTATAAAAGGAGAAAATTTAAATGGTAGTATCTATTTTGAACAAGCATTTGAAAAAGGTGCAAAAGGAGCAATATTACAAGATATAGAAATAACAGAAAAGCAAAAAGAAAAATATAAAAATAAATTTATTATATTAGTAGAAGACACAATAAAAGCTATGCAACAAATAGCAACATACAAAAGAGAAAAATACAATATACCTGTAGTAGCAATTACAGGAAGTGTAGGAAAAACAAGTACAAAAGATATGGTAGCAAACGTAATTAATCAAAAATTTAATACACTTAAAACAGAAGGAAATTATAATAATCATATAGGAGTACCACTTACAATTTTTAGACTAAAAAACGAAGAAGCATTAACCATTGAAATTGGAATGAACCATTTTGGAGAAATAAGTACTTTAACTAAAATCGCAAAACCAACAGTATGTGTAATTACCAATATAGGAACTGCACATATTGGTAACTTAGGTTCAAGAGAAAATATATTAAAAGCAAAATTAGAAATTCTAGAAGGAATGGAAAAAAGCGGAACAGTAGTAATAAATAATGATAACGATTTATTACATAAATGGTATTTAGAAAACAAAAATAAGTACAAAATAATTACATATGGAATAAAAAACGAAAGCGATTTTTCAGCAAAAAATATTGAATCAAAAGAGGACGGGAGCACATACACTTTAAAAGGAACAAATACGAAAATACATGTTCCCGTAGGAGGAAATCATTTTGTACTAAATAGTTTATGCGGGGTAGCAGTCGGAAGTATTTTTGAAATACCAATAGAAAAAATAAAACAGGGAATAGAAAGTTTTGAATTAACAAAAAAGAGAATGGACATTACAAAAACAAACGAGAATATAACAATAATAAATGATGCTTATAACGCAAATTATGATTCTATGAAAGCAGCATTAGAGTATTTAGGAAAAATAGAAAATAAAAGAAAAATAGCAGTATTAGGAGATATGCTAGAACTTGGTGAATATTCTAGAGAATTACATGAAAAAGTAGGAAAAGAAGTAGTAAAAAATAAAATAGATATATTAATAACGGTAGGAAAAGAAGCAAAATACATAGCAAATATAGCTAAAATTAATATAGAAAAACAAAATGTAATAGAGTGTGAATCAAATGAAGAAGCAGTAAACATACTTAATAAAATAAAGAAAGAAAATGATTGCATATTATTCAAAGCATCAAATGGAATGAATTTTGGAAAAATTATTGAAAAAATAAACCATACTTGATATAATAAACTCACCATTAAAAATGGGAGGATGTCAAATGATTTTTAAAGATTATTATAAAATATTAGGATTAGAAACAAATAAAGTAAATATAGATCAAATAAAAGTAGCATTTCGAGAGCAAGCTAAAAAATATCATCCAGATGTAAATAATGGAACTGCTGCAGAAGAAAGATTTAAAGATATAAATGAAGCATATAGAGTACTATCAAATAATACATCAAAAAGAAAATATGATAGAATTTGGTATTCTCATGTGGGCAAAAAAATAGATAAACAAAAAGAAAAAGAGCAAAGAGAAGCAAGACCAGATTTAATAACATTATTATTTGGAACTATTAGGCAAAAACAAAAAGCAATGAAAGAAAAAACAGAACCTATAAGAGGAGAAAACATAGATACACAAATAAGCCTAAATTTAGAAGAAGCATATTATGGAATAAATAAAAAAATATCTTTAAGAGCCGTAGATGGAAAAATGAAAACATTTTCAGTAGATGTTCCATCAGGAATAAGGAGCGGAGAAAAAATTCGTTTAATAGGTCAAGGAAAGCAAGGCAAAAATGGAGGTAAGAACGGAGATTTATTTATAAAAGTAAATATAGAAGATAGCAAAAAGTATAAACTACAAGGATATGACATTTATACAGATTTATTCTTAACACCATGGGAAGCAGCATTAGGAACGAGAGTAACAATAAACTCTATAGAGGATAGTAGTAACATTTACATTCCACAAGGAATTTCAAGCGGGGAAAGAGTAAGAATACCACAAAAAGGATATAAAGATGGCAAAGGAGGAAGAGGAGACCTAATTGCCGAAGTAAAAATAGTTGTACCTAAAAAATTAAGTGAGACAGAAACAGAACTATATCAAAAATTAAAAGATGTATCAAAGTTTGAACCAAGAAATGTACAAAATTAACATAATTATTACTAAAAATTGACAATTAAGAAAATTTGATGTATAATTATGTCTAGTTGTAACAAAAGAAAAACTATGAAAATTTGGTTCATAGAAAGGGGTGTAATAATGGAAAGTATACAAGGTAAACACTTTAGTATAACAGATCCGGAAGGAGTAAACACAGTAATATACAGAATAAATAAAACAGCTAAAGAATATTTAAATGAATATCCTAAGTATACAGTAGAAAGATTATTATCAACAGAAGAATTAAAAGGTAATTTGAAAAGAAAAACATTCTTTATAGATGAACCAGATTATGAAGAACAATTAGTATTTTTATCATTTGGAAAAGAAAAAGTAGTTGTTAACATGGGAATATTAGAAGATGATAAAATAAAAATTTCTAAAAAGCCTATGCCAATAAAATTTAATACATTATATTCTGAAAAAGAAGGGGAATATAAAGAATTTGGATATACACCAAATTTAAAAAGACCAATATCAATTATAGATCCAGAAACAACAGAAGAAGTAAAACCAGTATTATATAGAGATAAAAATACAAATGAAATAAAAGGTAAATGTAAATTGAAACCATACAAATCATATTTTTCGTTTGAAATACGAGATAAGAAAGACTAGAAAGGGGAAGTTGAATAATGAATCAAACAACTGAAGATTCAAAAAAAATAGCAACATTAGTTGGAGGAGACACAATAGTAAAAGAAGATGGAAAGTTAGAAATTCCACCAGAACAAGCTAAAAATGCACAAAATGTTTTAAATACTATCTTTGAAGGAATGTTTCAAGAAATAAAAGTCGAAAATTGTAATATTAAAGATATGAACTTTACAGCAGAACAAAAAGAAGAATTAAAACAAAATAGAAATCAAAGAAAAACAAGATTAGCGATATTAAGAAGACAACAAGAAATGGGAAGATAAACAAAAGAAAAGGTGGAAAGCCATGGATAAATTTATAAGAACATTAAAACAAAGTAAAAAATTTTTAATTATTATAGGAGTACTATGGATAGTTTTAGCCATAGTACTTGTTTCGCCTATAGCGTACGCAATAAAAGAAGCGACAAATACACTAGGACAATTTGATTTAACAACATTTGTAGAACAATTTACAGAAGCAGTTATAAGTTTTTCTAGCATAACCAAAATGTTTTCAGCAAAATATTTTGGCACATTTACACATTGTTTAATTAACTATACTATATTATTTGTTGTATGTTCTATTATAGGATTTATAAAATCAAAACCAAAGGGAGAATACCATGACATGGAACATGGTTCAAGTGACTGGAGTGAACATGGTGAACAATACAAAGTATTAAGTAAAAATAAAGGAATAATCTTAGCAGAAGATAATTACTTACCAGTAGATAAGCGTGGTAACGTAAATACACTTATAGTTGGACGGTTCTGGATCTGGTAAATCAGCATCATACTCAAAACCAAATGCATATCAAATGTTAGGTTCATATGTATTTACAGATCCAAAAGGTGAACTATATGATGATACAGCAGGATATTTAAAAGCTCATGGATACGATATAAAAGTGCTAAACTTAGTAAACCCAGCAAATAGTGATGGATATAATCCATTAATGCACGTAGCAAGCGAATTAGATGTAGACGTTATTGCAAATACAGTAGTAAAAGGTCAAGCATCAGAAAGTAAATCAGACCCATATTGGGAAGACATGGCAGAAATGTTATTAAAAGCATTAATCTATTATTTAATAGCAACAAGACCTGAAGAAGAGCAAAACTTAGCAAGTTGTTCAGAATTGGTAAGAGCAGCAAACACAAATGGAGGAAGTAACTTACTTACAGAATTAATAAATCAATTACCATATGATCATCCAGCAAGAATGTACTACAAATCAATAGAAATAGCGCCAGAAAAAACTTATGGATCAATTTTAAGCTCATTACAATCAAAACTAGGAAAATTTGATTCAAAAGATATAGCAGAAGTAACATCAACAGATACAATAAACTTCGAAGATATAGGAAAGAAAAAAACAGCTGTATATGTTATATCATCAGATACACACACAGCATATGATTTTTTACTTACAATATTCTTCTCACAAATGATACAACAATTATATAATTATGCAGACTTAAATGGTGGAAGACTAAAAATGCCAGTATACTTTATATTAGATGAGTTTGCAAACATAGGTAGAATACCAGACTTTGACAAAAAAATATCAACATCAAGAAGTAGAGGAATACAATTTAGTGTTATATTACAAAACTTAGATCAATTAGAGGCAATATATGAGAAAAGTTATGAAACAATTATTGGTAACTGTGATACGCACGTATTTTTAGGAAGTAACTCGTATAAAACTGTAGAATATTTTTCTAAGGCACTAGGAGAAAAAACAATATTTAGACAAAGCAAATCAACTAATCGTGATAAACATTGGCATAAACAAGGATTTAGTGATTCAGAACAAGTAATGGGAAGAGCATTAATGACACCAGATGAATTAAGAAGAATGGATAATGATTTATGCATAATTTTTGAAAAAGGAATAAAACCAGTAAAAGCAAGAAAATTCTATTTCTTTGAAAAACCCAAAATGTATAAAGACTTAATGTCAAATAAACTAGACCATAACAACTTTGATGCAGGAGTTAGAGGTGAATGGAGAAAATATAATCCATACAATCCATATGTACCAGAAACTCAAAAAACAGAAGCTCAAAACTTAAAAGTAGAATCATTAGATGACTTATTTGAAGATGCACCAGAAGAAACAAACACAAAAATAGAAGAAAATAAAGAAATAAAAATAGAAAATGAAATACCAAAAAAAGAAGAACCAGTAGTAGATATATTAGATTTTGAAGACTTTGATGCTCCAGAACTTCCAAAAGATGAAGAAGAAAAGAGAGAGCCTCAATTATTTACAGAAGACATACAAAAAGAATTAGAAGCAAAATTTGATGAACTATTTGGACCAATGGAATAAATATAATGGGCCTAAAATTTTAGGCTCTATTTTTATTGCAAATAATAAAACAAATGTTCTAAAACATATTGACTTTTAAAGAAACTATTTATATAATGAAACAAACAGATAAAACAAAAGTGAATGGAGGAAAATATGAAATTTGTACACATAGCAGACATGCATTTTGACACACCATTTAAAATGTTATGCGATAGAAGAGAACTAGGCGAAACAAGAAGACTAGACCAAAGAAAAGCATTTAAAAAAATGATAGAATATATAAAACAAAATCAAATTCCATACCTATTTATAGCAGGGGACTTATATGATAATGAATATATAAGAGAAAGTACGATAAATTTTATAAATGATAACTTTAAACAAATACCAAATACAAAAATATACATTGCTCCAGGTAACCATGACCCATACTTAAAAAATTCATATTACTCAAAATACAATTGGAGTGAAAACGTAAAAATATTCACAGCTAAAGTAGAAAAAGTGGAAAACGAAGACTTTATATTATATGGATATGGATTTGAAGATTTTTATTGCAATAACTCAAACATAGAAAATATAAAATTAGAAAATAAAGAAAAAATAAATATTTTATTAACTCATTGTAATTTAGATGGAAGCGATAAAATAGAAAATCAATATAACAATCTATCTTCGAAAAAATTACAAGAAATAGGGTTTGACTATGTTGCAACAGGACATATACATAAAAAAAATATAGAAGAAAAAACAAACATAATATATCCAGGTTCTACTATTTCCCTAGGTTTTGATGAATTAGGAAAGCATGGAATGGTAGTAGGCAATTTAGAAAAGAAAGAATTAAACTTAGAATTTATAACATTAGATGAAAAAGAATTTAAAGAAAAAGAAATAGATATTAGTCAAATTGAAACAATAGAAGAATTAGCCGAAAAAATAAATGAATTAGAATTAGAGAAAAACAGTTTATATAAAATTATATTAATAGGAAAAAGAAACTTTGAAATAAATATATATAAACTATATAAGCTAATACAAACAGAAAATATAATAAAAATAAAAGATAAAACAAAGATAGCATATAATTTGGAAGAAATAGCAAATGACAGTACGCTAAAAGGAATATTTGCTAAAGAAATGTTAGAAAAATTAAAAGATGAAAATATAGATAAAGAAACAATACAAAAGGCTATAGAAATAGGAATAAACTCATTGTCATAAAGAAGAGGTGATATTTTGAAAATAAAAAACGCACAAATAAATGCTTTTGGAAACTTAGAAAACAAACAAATAGATTTAAGTGAAAATATAAATATAATAAAAGGTAATAATGAAAGTGGAAAATCCACATTTCTTAAATTTATTGTGGATATGTTTTATGGAATATCAAAAAACAAAAGAGGAAAAGAATTCTCAGATTACGATAGATATAAACCATGGAATAGTGAGGAATTTTCTGGGAAAATAACATATATATTAGACGATGGAAAAAAATACGAAGTATTCAGAGATTTTAACAAAAAAAATCCTAAAATATATAATGAAGCAGGAGAAGATATTTCAAAAGAATTCACAATAGATAAAACAAATGGAAATAAATTTTTTGTAGAACAAACAAAAATAGAAGAAGACACTTTTTTGTCTACGTTTGCATCTTATCAAAATGAAGTACAATTAGAGAAGCAAGAACAAAATGTATTAGTACAAAAATTAGCTAATTTAGCAGGTACAGGAGAAGATAATGTTTCATATAAAAAGGCATTAGAAAAATTAAACAAAAAACAAATAGAAGAAATTGGAACATTAAGAACAACAGGAAGACCAATGAATGTAGTTAAAGAAAATCAATTCAAACTTCAAGATGAAATAGGAGAATTAGAAGAATATAAACAAGAAAAATATAACATTGAAGAAAGAAAAAATAATCTAAATAAAAAAATACAAGAAAATCAACAAGAGCTAGAAGAGCTAAAAAAAGTAAATAAAATATATGAAGAACAGGTATTAGAAAAACAAAAACTAGAATTAAATCAAAACTTAGTAAAATCATATGAAGAAAAAATAAAAAGCTTAGAAGAACAAAGTGATGCAATAGAAGCAAAAAATGAAGGAATGTTAAGTTTTATAAAAGAAAGTAAAAAAAGAGAAATAAAAGAGAATAATAGAAAAATAAAAATAAAAAAAATAATAGCATTAATTTTATTTTTGGTATCAATTATTATAGGAATTATTTTTATTAAAAATTTGGTATTAGCAATTACAGCTTTTGGAATATCATTAGTAAGTATGGTACTATTAATTTTAGTTTCGCTAAATAAAAATAAAAAAGATATAAAAGAAGAAGTAATTCAACAAGAAAAAGCAACTCAAAGGTTGCAATTAGCAAAAAGTGAAGTAGAAAAAATTAAAGCGCAAATAGAAATGTTAAATAAAGCTAAAGAAGAAAAAATTATAGAAATTGAAAAGCAAAAACAAAAAATAAACTCAGATATAGAAAAAGAGCAAGTAAAACTTAATGAAAGATATAAAATAAAGAATATAGAATTAAACAACAATATTTCAAATGAAATAGAAAGAATACAAGAAGAATTAAATAAAAACAAATTAGAATTACATTCATTAGAATTAGATAAAAATAATATAATGCCAAAACTTGAAAAATTAGCAAGTATGGAAGAAGAATTACAAGAATTAAATGAAAGAGAAATAGTACTTAATGAACAAAATAGTGCAATAGAACTTGCAAAAGAAGTATTAGACATAGCATATACAAAAATGAAAGAAAACGTTACTCCAAAATTTACTCAAAATTTATCAAAAAACATAGAAGAAATATCAGAAGGAAAATACAAAAAAGTAAAAATAAACGATGAAGAAGGTATAATAGTAGAAAAACAAAATGGAGAATACATTTCAGCACAAAAGTTGAGTCTAGGAACAATAGAACAACTATATTTATCATTAAGATTTGGAGCAGTAAAAGAACTTTCAGAAGAAAGCATGCCAATAATTTTAGACGAAGCATTTGCTTATTATGATGAACATAGATTAAGAAATGTATTAAAATATATAAACGAAAAATATAAGAACAATCAAATAATAATATTTACATGTACAAATAGAGAAATAGAAATTTTAGATAAAGAAAACATTAAATATAACTTAATAAGTATATAAAAATCAAATCTTACAAAAATGTAATAAAAAAGTAATAAAATAGCAAAGGTTGAATTTCCGTAAATTAGAGCCGTGAAATATATTTATATAACATATTTCATGGCTCTTTTAAATTATATAAATATATGTTAAAAGTAAAATAAGGAATATTAAATATAAAAGGAGAACTATCATGAATAAAAAAAGTTTGACTAAAAAAGTGCTTATAATAATTATATTTACAATATTATTTTTAACATTATCAGGAATAACTAATTTAAGTAATATAAAAGCGTCAATACAGACTTCTGAAGATGGAAAGTGGGAATATAGCATAGAGGAAAACAATAAAGTAAAAATAACAAGAATAATTGTTAATAATGAAGAGAAAGAATTAATTATTCCTTCAAGTATAGATGGATATGAAGTAAAAGAAGTAAGCAATCAAAATTATGGAGAGTTTAATAATATTACAAGATTAATAATTTCAGAAGGAATAGAAAGTATAGAAAACTTAAGTTTAGAAAAACTTTCATATGTAAGATTACCAGACACATTAAAGATAATAGGAAGAGCTAGTTTTGCAGGATGCGAAGACTTAGAAAACATAAACATACCTAATAATATAGAAGAAATAAGAGAAAGTGCTTTTGCAGAAACAAGAATAAGTAGAATAGAAATTCCAGAAAAAGTCAAAAAAATAGGGAATAGAGCATTTAGTAATTGTGAAAATTTAGAAAAAGTGTCAATTCCTATTAATGTAACTAATATAGAAGGAAATCCATTTTATGGATGCACTAATTTAACAATTGAATGTGAAAAGCAAAGTGAAACATATAAATGGGCAAATAAAGGAAATTATGGATTTAATCTAGATGTTAAAGATAGTATAGCTCCAACATGTATAATAACATCAAATATAGATACAAATATAACAAATGTAAACACAATAACATATACATTTGAATTTAGTGAAAAGATTAAAGATTTTGGAGAAGAAAAAATCTTTGTAGTTAACGGAGATATAAGAGAAATTAGGCGTATATCAGAAGATCCAGGAAAATATGTAATAGAAGTATTGCCAAAAGCAGATGGAGATTTGGTAGTAGGTTTAACAAAAGGATCTTGTGAAGACGAAGCAGGAAATGAAATAGAAGAAACATTAAAAATAATTACAATAGATAGAAGGGGACCAACATGCCAAATAGAAACAGAAGATAGAAGTATAACTAACAAAGATAGTGTAATATATAAAATTAAGTTTAGTGAAGAAGTGCAAGGAATTACAGCAGATATTATAAATGTAGAAAATGGAACAAAAGGAATACTAGGAAAGAAAGAAGAAAATGGAGAAACATATTATACATTATTAGTTACAAATACTCAAAGTGGTAGACAAGTAGTAACTATAGGACGAGAAAAATATAGAGATATAGCTGGTAATTATAATCAAGAAGAAGCAATAAAAACAATAATGATAGATAAAGATGCACCAATAATACAAAGCATTACATTAAGTACAACAGAAATAACGGATAGTGATTTAATATTAAAAGTAAATGCAACAGATTCATCAGGAATAGAAGGATATTCATGGGATGAGCAAAAAACATGGTCAAACTATAATCAAGTAATAGTAAAATCAAATGGAATATATAAAGTATATGTAAAAGACAGAGTAGGAAATATCTCAAGTAAAACAATAGAAATTACAAATATAAAAAAAGAACCAGAAAAATTAACTATATCAGCAACAAACTACAAAATAGATGGAAATTATATTACTAATATAAAACCAGAAACAAAAGTATCAGAAGTAAAAAATGATGTAAAATCAAATAGAGAATATGAAATACAAAAGACAGATGGAACAAAATTAACAGAAAATGATATAGTAGCAACAGGATATAAAGTAAAATTTGCAACAGGAGAAACATATGAAATAGTTGTAAATGGAGACGTAAGTGGAGATGGAAAAATAACAATAACAGATGTAGCAAAAATAAAAAAACACATAATAAATACGGAAACACTAACAGGAGCATATCTAAAAGCAGGAGATGTAAACGAAAATGATACAATAACAATAACAGACTTAGCTAAAATAAAGAAAGTAGTAATAGGATTAGAAAATTTATAAAATAAAGGTCTAGGTTACAATTAACCTAGACTTTTTAAGTTTTTTACTATTGAATAAATGAAAAAAATATAGTATAATACCAAAGAAAGCAAAATCGGGAAAAACCTAAAGGATAAGGTATGTCCCCTGACATTAATAAAAAAGGAGAATATTTATGTTTGATAAATTAGAGACTGTAGAAAAACGTTATGAAGAGTTAACAGCAAAAATAAGCGATCCAGAAGTAATATCAAGAACAAACGAATGGCGTGAATATATGAAAGAACATGCTGAAATAGAGCCAATAGTACAAAAATATAGAGAATATAAAAAGGCGAAACAAGCATACGAAGAAGCAAAAGAAATGATGAACGACCCAGAAATGAAAGATTTAGCTGAAGAAGAAATGCTTGCAAATAAAGAAGCTATGCCAAAAATAGAAGAAGAATTAAAAATTCTTTTAATTCCAAAGGATCCAGATGACGATAAAAACGTTATATGTGAAATACGTGGAGGCGCTGGAGGAGAAGAAGCAGCACTATTTGCAGGAACATTATTTAGAATGTATTCTATGTATGCAGAAAAGAAGCATTGGAAACTAGAAGTAGTAAACGAAAATGAAACAGGTCTTGGGGGCTATAAAGAAATATCTTTTATGATTACAGGAAAAGGAGCATATAGTAGACTAAAATTTGAAAGTGGAGTTCACAGAGTACAACGTGTACCAGATACAGAAAGCAGTGGTAGAATTCATACTTCAACTGCGACCGTAGCTGTACTTCCTGAAGTAGCAGATGTAGAAATAGATATAAACCCAGCAGATATAAAAATGGAAGTTTATAGAGCATCTGGTGCAGGAGGACAACACGTAAATAAAACATCATCAGCAGTAAGATTAATACACGTTCCAACAGGAGTTGTTGCAGAATGCCAAACAGAACGTTCACAAGTACAAAACAGAGAATATGCAATGCGTTTATTACGTTCAAGATTATATGAAATAGAAAAAACAAAAAGAGATAGTCAAATAGCAAACGAAAGAAAAAGCCAAGTGGGTAGTGGAGATAGAAGTGAAAAGATACGTACGTACAACTATCCACAAGGTCGTATAACAGATCACAGAATAGGAATGAACGTATACCAATTTGAAGACTTTTTAAATGGAAACTTAGACGAAATGATAGATAACTTAATTGCAGCAGATAGAGCCGAAAGATTAAAAGGTGAAGAAGAATAGTAATAAAAGAGAAATAGGAAGTATTTATAAAATACTTCCTATTTTAGTATTATTCATCAATCAAATTTTCTATTAACTGTATAACAGCTTTCTTATTTTTTTCAGACAATTTATCAAAATTTTTAGAAATTGTCTCAACATATTTATTAACATTGCAATACAAAAGATTATCTGTAAGCTGAGCAACTGTAATATTTAATGCATTACAAAGATCTAAAACTGTTATTATTGAAGGAATACTATTTCCTATTTCTAATTGGTACAAATGACTTGCAGTAATATGGCTTTTTTCAGCTAATTGTTCTCTGGTCAATTTCATATTAATACGGTATTGGTGAATATTGCTACCTATATATTTTGCCATGTCCTTTTTTCTTTGTTCTTCAATTTTTTTATCTTCTAAATCTTCTTTAGAAAAATTATGTTTTTTTAATTTATCAGACATTTTACTTCACCTCTCATATTATTAATATTTCTTTTTATTATATAATTACTAATAAATTTTCTAAAATATATTTACATATAAAAAAGTATAATAAATTATATATAAATATATAAAAATCTATTTACATTTATATATTTAAATGATATATTAACTACAGAATTCTACAAAAAAGAATTTAATTATACAATTTTTTTAGAAAGGAGAAAGGGAAAGATGAGTGAAAAAGGTAAAGCAATTTTAGCATATGTATTTACTTGGATAGGTGGACTTATAGTATTATTTGGAATGAAAGATAGCCAAAGAAATACAAAAATACATGCAGCACAAGCAATAATAATAGGTGTAGGTTATATGCTTATTTATGCAATATACAGAATTATTCCTGTATATATTCCATTTTTTTCAACAATAGTATATGGACTATATGTTGTACTAGTAGTAATAGGTATAGTAAAAGCAAACAAAGAGGAAGACCCAGAACTACCAGTAGTAGGAAAACTTGCAATGTCTATATTTGGTAAAAAAATAGATGAACAATAAATAAAAATTTAATGCAGAAGATAAAGGAGGTGTAAGAATGACAAAAGTTAAAAAAATATCAATATTATGCACTATAGCATTAGCAATATTATTAATACCTACAATATCTAAAGCAACAGAAGAATACACAGAAATACAATTCAAAGATGTTAATTTATATAATTCTCTTTTAGAATATTTTGAAAGAGGATATATGAGTTATATAAAAACCAAAGATGATAATAATTTAAGAATAGAAATGAATGTAACTGATGTAGAATCATTGGACATAGATAATGAAGACATTACAGATATAACTGGAATAGAAAAATTTAAAAATTTAAAAGAATTAAGATTAAATTGTAATATAAGTAATGTAGAACCTATAAAAGAGTTATCTAATTTGGAGGACTTAAATTTAAGTGGCAATTCAGAGTTAAAAAATATAGAGCAATTACAAGGATTAAAAAAACTAAAAGAATTATCTATAGGTAGTACCAAAGTAGATGACCTTGAACAAATAAAAGAATTAACTAATTTAGAGATGTTGTCGATTGGTGGGGAATTATATAATCATTTAGAATTAAAAAATATGAATATATTAAGTAATTTTCAAAATTTAACTTACTTGCAAATAGACTGTGTTGATAAAATAAATATAGAACCAATAAAAAATTTAAAAAATCTAACAAGTTTGGATATAAATGGTGCAGATTTATCTAATATAGATGATCTGTCAAATTTAACAAATTTAACATATTTAAATTTATTTGACAATAATATAAGCAATATAGAACCACTAAAAAACTTAACAAATTTAACAAGTTTAGATTTACAGGACAATAATATAAGCAATATAGAACCACTAAAAAACTTAACAAATTTAACAATTTTAAATTTAAAGGACAATAATATAAGCAATATAGAACCACTAAAAAACTTAACAAATTTAACATATTTATTATTAAGTTCTAATCAAATAGATGATGTTGAATATTTAAGAAATTTAACAAATTTACATGAGTTAGATCTAAAAGGAAATAAAGTAACTAAATTAGAACCATTAACAGCATTAAAAAATTTAGGTATACTAAATTTACAAGAAAATGGAATAAAAGAAGTTACAGAATTAATACCATTAAAATATATTGGTATTGATTTAAGTAATAATAATATTGAAGATGCTACTCAAATAGAACAGTTAGAAGATGAAACTGAACCGTATTTTCCATATCCTGCTTGTTATAGCCAAAAACTAACAATCAAAAGTAGTTCAAAAGAAGTTAAATTACCATTATTATTTATTCAAGCACAAAATAAAGATAGTATAGCATATTCAAAAGAGGGACTTGAATTTATAAATTGTGAATTAAGTGATGATGGAACTAAGGTCATAATAAAGGAAAATCAAAATGAAGAAGATGATGGTGAAGATGAAATAAAATTTGGAGTAGAAATAAAAGCGGGTATATTTAAATACTCTATATTAAATATAGGTTTTGAAGAAATAGGAAAGTCAAATGAATCTGAAGATAAAGATGACTCATCAATAAATGGAGGAACAAAAACAGACAGTTCAAGTAAAAAAGATAAAACAGACGGAAAAGAAGACAAAACAACAGCAAAAGGAACAATACCACAAACAGGAATAGGAATAGGATTAACACTTATAATATTCTTACTAATAGGAGCAACTACAATTGCATATATAAAATATAAAAAATTAAAAAATATATAAACGAATAAATAACACTTCTTAAAAATAAACTAATAAAAAGTTTAATTTTAAGGAGTGTTTTAATTTGAATGAAATACTAAAAACAACATTAATAGGCTTATTTTTCGGAACATTTGGAACAACAATAGGAGGAATAATAGGAGTATGCTTCAAAAGAAAGTCAAATAAATTTTTAAGTTTTATTTTAGCATTTGCATCAGGGTTAATGTTAGCAATAATATGCTTTGACTTAATACCAGAAGCAATGGAAATAGCAAACATTTTCAGTGTACTTATGGGAATTATTGCAGGAATAATAATAATGATAATATGTGACATATTAGTACAAAAAAAGTTTAATACAAATAAAATAAATACAAACACTACAAGCAACTTACTAAAAACAGGAATAATCGTAAGCATAGGTTTGGCACTTCATAATTTTCCAGAAGGTTTAGCAATAGGCTCAGGCTTTGGAGCATCACTAACATTAGGTTATTCACTAGCAATTGCAATATGTCTGCATGATGTACCAGAAGGAATAAGCATGGCAGTGCCAATGAAAAATGGAGGGATGAATCCAATAAAAGTAGTTTTCTATGTAATATTATCAGGAGTAACGACAGGAATAGGAGCATTTTTTGGAGCAATACTTGGAGGAATATCACAAGAAGTAATAGCAATGTGCTTAAGCTTTGCAGCAGGAGCAATGCTGTACATAGTATCAGGCGAGCTAATACCAGAATCAAATAGCCTATACCATGGAAGAATGACAGCAATAGGAAATATAGTGGGTTTCCTACTAGGTATGATTGCAATGAGCATATAAACTATTAGGGACGGGCCGATTTAGTTTAGCATAAAAGCATTTGCATATAATTGAAAAACTGATATAATACAAAAGAATTAGGAGGAAAAAACAAATGAAAATAATGTTTATATGCACAGGAAATATATGCAGAAGTGCCATGGCAGAAGGAATGATGAAAAAATTGGCAAAAGATAATAATTTAGATTTAGATATATGCTCATGTGGAATATATGCTGAAGATGGTGACTATGCAACATATAATGCTATAGAAGCGGCAAAATATTATGATGTAAATATAGAAAAACATAGAGCAACAAATATAAGAAGGTCTAGAATTAAAGAAATGGATATAATACTATGTGCTACAGAATCTCATAAACAAAGTGTATTGCATATGTATCCAAAATTAAAAGAAAAAGTATTTACTATGAAAGAATATGCTAAGTTAGATAACAATGGACAAGATATGGATATAAAAGATCCATGGGGATATGATATGAATGTATATCAAAATTGTGCAAGAGAAATAGAAGAATGTAACGAAAAAATTATTTATTTATTACGGAAATGAAGGCTTTAAAGAAAATTAATACTCATAAATTTAAAAATTTGTAAAAATTGTAACAAAAATATCAAGAAAAAGACATAAAAGTCGAAAAAACATGTTCCGTAAGTAAGTTTAACTTACCTTAAAAAAGTGCCAAATATAACCATTTACTTAAATATAAGAAGAAATTATAATACAAGTAATAATATTATAATTTATAGGAGAGAAAAATGGAAAATATGAAAGGTAAAGCTAAGGTAAGTTTTATAATTATATTGGCAATAGCAATGATTATAACATTATGCATGGGAATAAGATACGCAGTTATTGCAGCTGGGTATGGAAATCCTAGTAATGTAAATGCAAAATTTGGAGCAGACAATGCAAAATTAACAGTATGGTTGGATTTTGGGGGAAAAGATATTATAGCATCAGAAATAACAATTAATGCCAATAACGAAAGTCTAAAAAATTATAATATATGGTTAAACGGTGGAAATGCAATTTCAGATGATAATAAATTAACAGCAAAAGTAAACAATAATCATATAACAGTTGATAGTATAGGATCTTTTGGAATAAAACAAAAAGGACGTAAAGAGCCAAAGAATGATGATAGTTATGGCAATACTTATGTAAGGCAAGCCGGAGCACAAATGAGTATAAGTTATACAGTACTAAAGGGTTACGAATTTAAAGAAGTGGTAAATGATCCACCTTATGCTACTTTTGCCGGATTGAAACAAAATGGAACTGGAGAAGTAGGAGGTATAAAAAGGAATTTATGGACATTTAATGATTTTACTAAAACTTCATACGGTAGTAACAATGATTTTGGAAAAGGAAAAGCATATATAGTAGCAGACTTACAAAGATTAATTTCAAGTAAAAATAACGAAATTGTAACAATATCTTATAAGCCTAAAAACTATACAATAACATATAACCTAAATGGAGGAACAGATCCATCTAACAAAACAAGTTATAATGTAGAAACAGCACAATTTACATTGAGCAATCCAACAAGAGATTATTATACATTCACAGGCTGGACAGGTACAGACATATCAGTAGCAAGCAAAACAGTAACAATAGCAGAAGGAAGTACAGGAAATAGAAGTTATACAGCAAATTGGACTCCTATAAATTACTCAATAACATATAACCTAAATGGAGGAAAAGCAACAGGAAATCCAGCGACATATAATATAGAATCAGCACAATTTACATTGAACAATCCAACAAAAGATTATTATACATTCACAGGTTGGACAGGTTCAAATGGAACTACAGCTCAAACTTCAGTAACAATAACAAAAGGAACTACAGGAGATAAAAGTTACACGGCAAATTGGACTCCTACAAATTATTCAATAGCATATGAATTAAATGGAGGAACAGCAACAGGAAATCCAGGAACATATAATATAGAATCAGAAACAATTACATTAAGCAATCCAACAAGAACAGGATATATATTTTCAGGCTGGACAGGTTCAAATGGAACTACAGCTCAAACTTCAGTAACAATAACAAAAGGAACTACAGGAGATAAAAGTTACACGGCAAATTGGACTCCTATAACATATACAGTACAATATGATGGAAACGGATATACAGGAGGGTCAACAGCAAATTCTTCACATACATATGATGCAAAAAATAGTGTGGCAACAAATGGATTTAAAAGAGAATATACAGTATCATTTAATGCAAATGGAGGTACTGCAGTAAGTCCAATTGTAAGCAAATATACATTTTATAGATGGAGACAATATGCAAACGCAACAGGATGGTCATTTACAAGTGGACAAACAAACGTAGGAAATTTAAGTTCATCAAATGGAGCTACAGTAACTTTATATGCAACATGGACTCCAGTAGCTATAAAATTACCATCTGTATCAAGAAATGCATACTCATTTACAGGTTGGTATAGTGGTCAAACAAAAGTCGGAGGAATAAATGCTGATTATACACCATCTGCAAATACAACATTAAAAGCAGGATGGGAATTGATAAAAACAAGTGTATCAGGAACAGTGAATTGGGATGATCAAAACAATAAATATAATGCAAGACCTAAAAATGCTTCTGGAATAGAGACTGTCAATGTGACACTTAATTCAGATGAACCAGTAACAGAGATTACAAGTGGAGCGCTAGCAACACCAAATACTCAAACAGTAGTAGGAGAAAACTATACATTTAGTAATTTACAAAAAAATAAAGTCAAAGATAATAGTGCATATACTTATACAGTAACACAAAACGTAATACCAGGATATGAAACATTAATTAACGGATATACAATAACAAATAAATTGATTTTACCTACATATAGTTCTAATATTACATATGTACCAGTAAACTCTTTTGAAAATAGATACTTAAAAAATGGAAGAGTAAAAGTAACAGGAGAAGTAACTGCAAACAGAGATAATAGAAGCGAAGTAGGCTTAAACCAAGGAAAAGCAATATTTAATGTAGATAGTGGAATTGCAATAGACAAAAGCAAAGTAACAGTAAATTATTATAATGCAGAAACAAACACAACAACGAAATTAACAAATTATACAATAAGTGGAAATACAATAACAGCAATATTTGGAAAAGATTCAAATGGAATAAGTAAAAAAGGCGACAAAATAACAATAGAAATAGAAGGAACACTAACAAAACTAGGAGGATATAGTTCAAGTATTATAGCAACAGGAAAATTAAGAGATTATAGAGGAGCAAATACTAATATTGATTTAGGTCAAGTTACAAATACAACTAAAACAATAAATGTAGACTATCAATTACCACGAGCAAATATAAAAATTCAAAAAATAGATAGTATAACAAAAGAAAAACTAACAGACGCAAAATTTACATTATATGAATGGGATGGAACAAAATATGTTCAAAAAGAAATAATAACAGATTCAAATAAAGATGGAATTTATGAATCAAATTATTATGAGTGGAATGTTACAACAAATGGAAAATATAAAATAGTAGAAACAGGAATACCAGAAAGTCATAAAGACCTAAATTGGACTATGGAATATAAATTAAATCAATTAAAAACAGAAAATTATACAGTAAAACCAGACTATTCAAATAGTGAATACAAAATAAGTTATGGGGCAAGAAATCCTGATGAATTTACTAGAACAGATGGAATTGTAGAGAATGAACCATGGAAATTAAAAGCAAAAATAGAAAAAGTAGACTTAGAAACACACAACACAATTCAATCAGAAACACAATTTACTATCTATGAATGGAACCAAACGAACAATTCATATGAATTATTTATAAGTAAAGCAACAGGAAAAGAAGTAAAAATGGTAAGACAATCAGATAAGACATATTTATCAGGAGAATGGCTATATTATACACAAAACAACAAAGGTAAATATAGAATTATAGAAACAAAAGCACCTCAAGGATATTATGCAAATTATGATCAAACAAAACAAAAAATAACTTATGATATAAATATAAAAGATATAATAAATGCTGGAAAATTTGAAAATCAATCAATAAATAATGAAGGAACAATTTTTATATCTAACAATAATGATTTAACATTAACAAATAAAAGACAAAAAGCAAGATTAAATTTAACAGTAGTGGATAAAGAAACAAAATCAAATGCACAAGCAGATGCTGTATTGCAAAATGCCAAATATGGTATATATGCTTTAGAAAACATATATCATGCAGACGGTGTAACAACAAGATATAGCGGAACACCAGGATTACTATACAAAAAAGATGAACTAATTGAAACGCAAATATCTAACGAACAAGGTAAAATGTTATTTGACAATTTAGAATGTGGAAAATATTATATAAAAATGCTTCAGGCTCCAGAAGGATATTTAATAGATGAAACTGTTTATTCAATAGATTTTAGTTACAAAGGAGAGACAGTAGAAATAATAGAAGTAAATGGTATATTAGAGCTTAAAGTAAAAAAACAAGCATTCCAAATGTATAAAATAAAAGAAGATAGTACAGTATTAAACAATGCGGGATTTAGTATCTATTTAGTAAATGATTTAAGTATAGTAAAACAAGGGAAAATTAGAAAAGTAACAACAGAAAGATATGAACTAATAGATACAAAAGCACAAAAAGATGAAAGAATAAAACAAAGACAAAATGCAGATGGAACATATTATTTAAAAGACTTGGTAGATTACTATTACAAAATAATGTACGAAGAGGGAAATGAACAAGTATTACCAGGAGATGATAAAGTATATCATCCATACAATTTAAGTTCAGAGACACTAGTAAAAGATTATAGTAATTCATCACAAGGAGAAACAATACAAGAAATTAGAACAAATGATAAAGGTTACTTAAAAAGTCCAGAACTTGCATATGGAGAATACGTTGCAATAGAGACTAGTGTGCCAAGAAAACAAGATACAGCAAGCCCAGTTGTAGTTAAAATAGAGCAAGATTCTAAAACATTGCAAGATTTAAGATTTGTAAGAGATAATAATTTTAGAACAAAAGTAAAAATATATATAAGAGATGTGCAAACATCACAAACGATAATAAATAAAAATATTAAATACGTAATAAGAAATATAGATACACAAGAATACATGACTCATAAAATATGGGTTCCAAATGAAGGATATGTAGAATATGGAACACCAGATAAACCATTTGAAGCTCAAAAAACAGGATTTATAATAACACCAATGAAATTAGAAGTAGGACAATATGAGTTAATAGAAATAACAGCAGGAGAAGGATATACAACAAATAAATTTGAAGGTACATCAGTAAATGGACAAACACAATTAAATTCAAGAGATAATATAAGGTTTGAAATAAGAACAAATACAGCATATTATACAGACACATATTTAGGAGACTATATTATAGTAGTAAATGAAACAAACAAATCAGTTGTAGGAGATATAACCATAAAAACACAAGGAGAATATTTATCTAATATTGCTACTGATAACAACCAAAATTATAGTTTTGAATATACCAATAGAAAAGTATCTAATGCAAAATATCAAATAATTGCAAAAGAAGATATATACACACAAGACAATCAAGGACAAAAAATATATTCAAAAGATGAAGTAGTAGGATATATAACAACAAATGAGAAAGGTGAAGGAATAATAGAAAATCTTCCACTAGGAAAATACATTATAAAACAAGTTGAATGTCCAACTGGATTCACATTAAATACTAACGATAAAGAAGTAGAAATAGATTACCAAGGACAAGAAGTACCGGTAGTATTTAAAAATGTAGAGCAAGAGCAAATAAGACAAAAAATAGAAATATTAATTCATAATAAAGATGAAGAAGAACAAAATATAAATAGACAAGGTGGAAAATATGGATTATATACAAAAGAAGAAATAAGATACACAGATAAAAATGGAAATGTAAAAATAATACCAGCAAATACATTATTGCAGACTATAACTTCAAATGAAAATGGTGAAATTAGATTTAATTCACAAGAAAATATAGACTTACCACAAGGAAAGTACTATGTAAAAGAAATAGAAGCACCAGAAGGATACGTATTACAAGAAAAACAAGTAGACATAGATACAATAAAAGACAATCAAAAACAAGCTATATTAAAGATAGAAAAAGACTTGGTAGGACAAAAAACAAATGTTAAAGTTCAAGACATAAATGAAGAAGAGCAATTAGTAGCAGGTTCTAAATTACAAATAGTAGAAAAAGATACAGGAAAAATAATAGAAACTTGGCAAACAGAAGCTCAAATAAAAACATTTAGAAAATTAAAAGTAAATACAAAATACATAGTAAAACAAATAGAGCCAGCAAGAGGATATGTTACAGCTGAAGAAGTAGAATTTATAATAAAAACAAATGGAAAAATAGAAATAAATGGACAAGAACAAGAAGAAAATATAATTAACATTATAAGTAGACAAACTAAATTAGATATCATTTTAAAAGATGAAATAGATTCAAGCTATGTATCTGGAGTTAAATTTAAAATATTAAATAAAAATACAAATGAAGAAATGGCAACATTTGTAATGCCAGCAAGTCCTCAAAGAGTATTAGGTTTACCAATTGGAAATTACGTACTAAAAGAAATAGAAATACCAAACTTGGGTTATGTAACAATAAATGATGTAGATTTTGAAGTAAGAGATACTAAAGATGTACAACAATTAGAAATAATTCAAAGTGTAAGTAAGCTAGAAGTACATATATTTGACGAGCTAGAAAATGAAAAATATGTAGAAGGAACAAAGTGGCAAATAGTAGATAAAGAAACAGAAGGAGTAAAAGACGAGTGGGTACAAGATGGAAATAAACACGAAGTAAAGAAATTACCAATCGGAAACTACATATTAAAAGAAGTAGAAGTACCAAAAACATCAGGCTATGTAACAATAAATGATGTAGAATTTACAATAAAAGATACATTAGAAGTACAAC
>OIWT01001342.1_pt1 | contig 30003 bp, 35 predicted proteins | sample 1587701 | NCBI WGS metagenome assembly OIWT01 (sample SAMEA3888904, study PRJEB22519) | human gut metagenome | biome: human gut; feature: human-associated habitat; material: faeces | place: Denmark | collected 2009 | reverse complement strand
TAGTTGGGACATTTTCTCATTTCTTTACTTAGGACATTATCACATTTCTTTCATAGATTTATTCCTTTCTAAGTTATTTTCGTTGACTAAATAATAAAAATGATATAAAATATGTAATGTAAAAAATATATAAAAATAAAGGTTTATAGGTAAAACCTTATTAAAAACCTAAATATATTATATAAGGAACTTGAAAATGAGCAAACCAACAGTAGCAATAGTAGGAAGACCAAATGTAGGAAAATCTACATTTTTTAATTATATAGTAGGAAAAAGAATATCGATAGTACAAGATGAGCCAGGTGTTACTAGAGACAGAGTTTATGCAGATGCAACTTGGAAAGGTAAAACTTTTACATTAATAGATACGGGAGGAATAGAGCCAGAATCTGAAGATATTATTGTTTCACAAATGCGTGATCAAGCCAATATAGCAATAGACATTGCAGATGTAATAATATTCTTAACAGATATAAAACAAGGTGTTACAGCAGCAGATAAAGAAATAAGTCTAATGCTTAAAAAGTCTAAAAAACCTGTTGTTTTAGTTTGCAATAAAGCAGACAATTATGGAAAAACATCTGACGATATATATGAATTTTATAATTTAGGATTAGGAGATCCTTATCCTGTTTCTTCAGTTAATGCAATAGGAATTGGAGATGTGCTAGATGCAATTTATGAGGAATTTCCTGAAACAGAAAAAGAAGATGATGAAGAGACTATAAAAGTTGCAATTATAGGAAAACCAAATGTAGGAAAATCATCTTTAGTTAATAAAATATTAGGTGAAAACAGAGTAATAGTAAGTGATATAGCAGGAACTACTAGAGATGCAATAGATTCAAATTTTGAAAATGAGTTTGGCAAATATGTATTTATAGATACAGCTGGAATTAGAAGAAAATCTAAAGTAGATGAACAAATTGAAAAATATAGTGTTATGAGAAGTCTTTTAGCAGTAGAACGTGCAGACGTATGTTTACTTATGATAGATGCAAATGAAGGTGTAACAGAGCAAGATAGAAAAATAGCAGGAGAAGCACATGAAGCAGGAAAAGCAACTATTATAGTAATAAATAAATGGGATACATACGAAAAAGATGAACATACAATCGAACAATACAAAAAACAAGTATACAATGATCTTGCATATTTATCTTATGCACCAATTATATTTATATCAGCCAAAACAGGACAAAGAGTAAATAAATTATTTGAAATGATAAATATGGTTGCAAACCAAAACGCAATGAGAGTATCAACAGCAGTCTTAAATCAAGTTTTAAATGAAGCAATTGCAATAGTACAACCGCCAACAGATAAAGGAAAAAGATTAAGAATTTACTATATGACGCAGGCCTCTACAAAACCACCAACATTTATAGTTTTTGTAAATGATAAAAAATTATTCCATTTTTCTTATGAAAGATATTTAGTAAATCAAATAAGAAAAGAATTCACATTAACAGGAACACCTGTAAGAATGATAGTAAGAGAAAGAAAAGATAAAGACGTTTAAACTAAAAGGACATTTGGGGACGGGTCACTTTTGTCCTTTACATAAAATTACTAAAAGGTTGAAAACTTGAAATTTTAGTTTAACATATAGATAGAAATAGGAGGAATTTATTATGGCAAGTTATATTATAGTAACGATTATAGCATATTTATTAGGAAGTATTAGTTTTTCAGTAATTATTAGTAAAAAAATGGCTGGGTTTGATGTAAGAGAAAAAGGAAGCAGAAACGCAGGAACAACAAATGTTTTAAGGACAGTTGGTAAAAAAGCATCTATAATTACTTTAATCTGTGATATTTTAAAAGGTGTAGTTGCAATATTAGTTGCTTACATAGCAGGATTAATATTAAAGGATAGCGTAGATAAAGCATTACTAATTCAACTTGCTGGTTTAGCTGTTATTATAGGTCATACATTTCCTATATATTTTGGATTTAAAGGAGGAAAAGGGATTGCAACAGCATTAGGAGTTCTTTTAATCACAAATTGGAATATAGGGCTAATTTGTTTAGTGTTTGCATTAGTATTAATGATTATAACAAAAATGGTATCATTAGGTTCACTTGCAGCAGCAGTACTATTTCCTATATTGATAATATTTATGCCACATACATCATATTTAGTAGATGGAAATTATATAATATATGGTATTTTAATAGCTGCTCTTGTCATATTTAATCATAGAGCAAACGTAAAAAGATTATTGACAGGAACAGAAAATAAAATTGATTTTAAGAAAATTAAATAGAAACGTGAAGTTAGAAGTTGTAATATATAACTTCTAACTTTTATAAGGAGAAAAGTAAAATGAAGAATATAGCAATAATAGGAAGTGGTAGTTGGGGAGTAGCACTAGCTATACACTTAGCAAAATTAGAAAATAAAATAAAAATATGGTCTTTTATGCAAGAAGAAGCAGATTTAATAAATAACGAAAAAAAGTGTAAATTCTTGCCAGAAATAACTTTGCCAGAAGGAATATATTGTACAACTTCATACGAAGAGGCAATAAAGGACAGTGAAATAGTATTACATGTAACACCATCAAAATTTACTAGAAACACAGTAAAAGAATACAAAAAATATGTAACAAATCAAACTATTGTAATATGCACAAAAGGTTTTGAAAAAGAAACATTATCATCATTAGATGAAGTGTTTAAGCAAGAAATACCAAATGTAAAGCTTGCTGTATTATCAGGACCAAGCCATGCAGAAGAAGTTTCAAAAGCAGTACCAACAGCAATGGTAATAGCATCTGAAGACGAAAAAATAGCAAATGAATTAAGAGATATATTTATGAATGAAAACTTAAGAGTATATACATCAAAAGATGTTAAAGGAGTAGAACTTGGTGGAGCATTAAAAAATATAATTGCATTTTGTGCAGGAGTTGCAGCAGGAATAGGACTTGGAGACAATACATTTGCAGCATTAATAACAAGAGGACTATGTGAAATTTCAAGATTAGGAGTAGCATTAGGAGGAAAATACGAAACATTTTATGGGCTAACAGGGCTTGGAGACTTAATAGTTACATGTTTAAGTGAACATAGCAGAAACAGAACAGCAGGAAAACTTATGGGACAAGGAAAAACATTAGAAGAAGCAAGAAATCAAATAGGAATGGTAATAGAAGGTGTAGACAATATAGAAGTTGCCTATGAGCTTGCAAAAAAATATAACGTAGATATGCCAATAGTAAATGCAGTATATGATATGTTATATAATAATTTATCACCAAAAGAAGGTGTAACAATGTTAATGACACGTGACAAAAAATCAGAATAATCACAATTGGGGACAGTCCCTAATTGTGACATTTGGACAGTTTGGGACAGAGTTAAGGAGAAACGAAAATTATGAAGTTAGTTATTCAAAGAGTGAAACATGCTAAAGTAGAAGTTGAAAACGAGATAGTAGGAAAAATAGAACAAGGTTTTCTTGTTCTTCTTGGTGTTGGTCCAGAAGATACAGAAGAAACAGCAGACTATTTAGTTCAAAAACTTATAAAATTACGTGTTTTTGAAGATGAAAATGGTAAAATGAATCTTAGTTTAAAAGACATAAATGGGGAATTATTAATAGTTTCTCAATTTACACTATATGCAGATTGTACAGGCGGTAACAGACCAAGCTTTACATTAGCTGCTAAACCAGATAAAGCAAATGAGTTATACGAATATTTTATAAACCAATGTAAAAAAGAAAATGTAAAAGTAGAACACGGAATTTTTGGTGCAGACATGAAGGTAGAACTTTTAAATGATGGCCCAGTAACAATAATTTTAGAAAAGTAAAAATTAATTAAGCTGTTTTTTGGAGACGGAGCAAAAACCAGCTTAATTTTTTTGAAGTAAACTCTATTTTTAGTGGACACGAATAAAAATAGCTCAAACTTTAATATGGGAATCTTTCATATAAATATCGAATTATTTCATCTGCGTTATTGTCTGTAACATTAATTAAAACATTTTTATCTAAACTTACCCACATATTTATTTTATAGTTATTATTATTTTCTATAAAAGTACCTATAATATCAGCCATCTCTACGGGATTGCTGTATTTTTTTTCCCATTCTAAATCTTGAAAACAAATATCTTTATCTGTTGAGTTTAATTTAAAAAACTTATTTAGAAAACGTAAGATTTCGCCTTCTTCATTACTAAATAATTTTACCATTGTTTCCATTTATAAAAAATTCTCCTTTGTTTATATTATTTTTATTTTTTTTCAAAGTATACTAGGAATAATTTTGAAAAAAAATACCATAATAAAATTAAATTGTAAAGGAGAAAATATAAAATGAAAAAAGAAAAAATTATAAAATATGTAGCTGTATTAATAGTTGTAATAATAATAGCTATAAGTATATTTATAATTATAAAATTTAAAAATAACAACAAAAAGGATGATAATTTAAATGAGAAGACACAAGAAGAGTTAAAATATATAAGTACAAAAATTATAGAATTAATGAATGGTTTGAATAATATAACTTTTTCTAATTATATTTTAATTGAAGAGGAAAATACTGATAATAAAGAAAATAATTCTAATGAAAATAACGAGAATGAAGCAAATAAATCTGGTACTTTTTCAGATAAAAGTAATAATACTCAATCTTCGTCTGAAAGTAATATTAAATATGAATTAAAAGGAAGTAATATATTATCAAATAATACAGGGACAATTAACTGGGATAATGAGAAAGGGGTTATAGAATCTATAAATGTTAAGTGGACTAGTTTAATTGTAGATTTACACCAATTAAATGTTAATAATGATGATATACTAAATTTTAGCAATATTTTAAACCAAACTATTGTTAATATAAAGCAAGAAAATAAAGTAAATACAATGCTAGATTTGGCAAATTTATATGGGTATATTCCAAATTATTTAAAACAATTCTCAAATGATGAAGAAAAGATAAGCATAGAATATATAAAATCTAATATATTAAATAGTTATGCTTTAGTAGAGCAGGAGAGATGGGATGAAGTAAAAGAGCATGTATTTAATTCAGTAGAAAACATTACAAATATAATGAATAGCATTAATACTGAACAATTTTCTCAATATCAAATTAATAGAATTTATGTAATGCTAAACGAATTATATTCTAGTATAGATTTGAAAGACAAACAATTGTATTATATAAAATATAGAAATGTTATGGAAGAATTGATGAATATTTAAAAAGGATAATTGGGGACGGGTCACTTTTGTCCTTTGTAAATTTTGGCTTAATATAATAAAAACATATGAATTTTCAAAAAATGCTCGTTCAAGCTAAATTACGCAGAAATTATAAGCGAAATTTGTGGCACCCTTCCATTAGAAATGAACTCTTTCCACAAATTTCTTAATAATTTCTAGCTTACTTACTTTCAATGCGCTTTTTTTCAAATTAATATGTTTTTATTCTTCATTATAATTATTACTTTATGTAAAGGACAAAAGTGCCCCGTCCCCAATTGTCCTTTTTAATTTGACATTTATAAAAAAATATATTAAAATAAAATTTGTAAGTAGATTGAATAGTCGCGTATAGCAAGGTCGAAAGGCAGCGTACGAGGAAAGTCCGGGCTCCATAGAGCAAAGATGCAAGATAACGTCTTGTGAGGGTAACCTTAAGGAAAGTGCAACAGAAAATAACCGCTTCGACGAAGTAAGGATGAAAAGGCGAGGTAAGAGCTCACCGCTTCTGTGGTGACATAGAAGGCTGTGTAAACCCCATCTGGAGCAACACCGGGACAAGAAGGCTAAGACTGCTCGTCATCTTCTTAATCTGGTGGCTTTGAGCTACATAGTGATATGTAGAGTAGATAAATGACTATTTACGACAGAACCCGGCTTACAGATTTACTTATAATATATGAAAAACACTTGGTTTTAAGTCAAGTGTTTTTCTATATAAAAATGTAGACAAAATTATGTAAATGTGATATTATATTTATACTAAAATTATAGAAAAGGAGAAGAAAAAATGAATAGTTCTATGACACTAAAAAGAAATATAGTTCGGTTAATGTATGAAAACGGAATAAATCAGGCTGACTTGGCTAAAAAGGCAAAGTTAACAGAGGTTTCAATAAGTAGATATATTAATGGAACAAGGTTTCCAAGTTCAAAATCAATGTTAAAATTGTCTAAAGCTTTAAATTGTAGCATAGATGATTTGGTAAATGAAAAGATTGATTATGAATCCGAATTTGAAAGAATTATCAAAAAAGCATTTTCTTCTTTGACTGAATCAGAAAGAAATTTCCTGATTTCGAAATTGAAAAAGGAAAAAGGAATGGAGTAGAAATTACTCCATTCCTTTTTATAAAGACATTAAATCATTTGGAATACTTGCAATGTAAGTTACTTCTTTATATGTAATTGGATGAACAAAACTTATTTTGTATGAGTGTAGTGCTTGTCTTTTTATAAAATCAGTATTTCCACCATATAAATCATCACCTAAAAGAGGATGACCTATATGAGCCATATGAACTCGAATTTGATGAGTTCTGCCAGTTTCTAAAGTACATTTAACAATGGAAACATGTAAGCTTTCTAAATTCTTTTCTTCTAAAACTTCATAATGAGTAATAGACTCTTGTCCATTATTTGCAATACATCTTTCGATAATACTATTTTCTTTCCTAGTAATAGGAGCATTTATAGTTCCGACTCTTGCAAGAAAAATGTCCCTCTACAATAGCAATATATTCTTTTTTGAATATATTATCTTTCATTTGCCTGATTAAACATTCTTGAATATACTCATTTTTAGCAAAAATAACTAAACCAGAAGTATCTTTATCAATTCTATTAACAGGTCTAATTTTCTTTTGTAATCCAATTTCATCAAAATAATAGCAAATACCATTAGATAAACTGTCCTCATAATGAAGAATAGAAGGATGAACAGGAATTCCATAAGGTTTATTTATAACTATGTAAGCTTCATCTTCATACACAATGTCTAAAGTCATTTTAGTTTTAACAATATTTGAATTATCTTCTTTGTACGAAAAAGAAACTGAAACTTTATCATTTTCAGTTAATTTATGTGAGACATTTGTAACACTATTATTTAAAAAGATACAATTTTCTCTTTTTAATGTCACAAGAAGTCTATGAGAAATATTAAATTTAGTAAGTAAAATATCTTTTACACATTTACATTTATTTGCATCATTTGAAGTTACAATATATTCTAAATTCATAAATTACCTCATCAAATTTTCAAGATTACCCCAAAAGGGCCAGGTACTTTTGGGGTAATAATTTTAATAAATTACTTTTTTGTCTTTTTCATATTTTTCAAAAGTAGATACGCATTTATCTCTATCAATTTGTTTTAAAGTTATTAAATCTTTTTTATTTCCTTTAAGGTATTCGTATATTAAATCATCTCGAAAACCGATTTTTGCAGCATCCTCACGCGTACATGCATAGTATATTTCTTTTATATTAGCCCATATAATTGCAGACAAACACATAGGGCATGGTTCACATGATGTATATAATATATAATTTGACAAATCATAAGTATGTAGTTTCTCACAAGCATTACGAATAGCCATTATCTCAGCATGAGCTGTTGGATCATTATTTTTTAATACTTGGTTATGACCAGTCGCAATAATATTTCCTTCTTTATCTGTAATTACAGCACCAAATGGACCACCATCATTTTTACCGATTCCATTTTCAGCTTCATTTTTAGCAATTTCCATATACTTATTCATAAAATCAATCCTTTCTACGAAAAATATTGTACCACAAAAAAAATAATATTTCTACCCCAAAATAACCTGGACCTTTTGGGGTATTGTATACTTTAAAATTATATATTATAATTCTAATAAAAGAAAGGAAAATAATTTGAGTAAAATGAGTATAATAAAACCAATTATTATTAATGTTGAACGAATAGAAAAAGAAGATTTAGAACTTTTATTAGATAATAAAGATGAAATAGATATACGAGAAAAAGAAATTATAAATTATAAAGATAAAATAGATTGTTATAAATCAGAAATATCAAAGTGTAAAATTTTAAATTGTAGATGTATAAATAGTAATTTTGAAAAAGCTTCTTTTTCAGATGTGATCTTTGAAAATTGTGATTTTTCTAATACTAATTTTATAGAAAGTTCATTTGTAAGAACTGCATTTATAAATTGCAAAATAGTAGGATGTAATTTTACAAATGCAATGTTTTATAATACTTATATAAAAGAAACAAATGCAGGATATACTAATTTTAATACATCAAGTTTTAAAGAAGTAAATATTGATACTGCAAATTTGCAATGTGCTAATTTAGAAGATGTAAAATTACATAATGTAGAATTTAAAAATTGTAATCTTTTTTCATCTAATTTCTTCAATACTAAATTACAAGGAATCGATTTTACAAGTTCAAATATAGAAGGAATAATAGTAGATATGCAAAATATAAAAGGAGCAATTGTAAGCCAAATGCAAGCTATAGATTTATCAAAGTTGCTTGGAATTATAATTAAATAATAAGGAGGTTAGATATGATAGAAGAATTTAAATTTAAATCTAGTACAGGAAAAGAACTTTATGCCAAGAAGTGGTATGATGAAAATCTTAAAAATTATAAAGGTGTCGTTCAATTAGTTCATGGAATGGAAGAATTTATAGGAAGGTATGATGAGTTTGCATTGTTTTTAGCATCAAAAGGATATATGGTAGTTGGACATGATCATATAGGACATGGAAATAGCGTTAAAGATGATAGTGAACTTGGAAATTTTGAATGTAAAGATGCATGGTTTAGATTAGCTGAAGATATTCATATTTTACAAAATAAGGTAGCTAAAGAATATCCTAATATTCCATATATATTAATGGGACATAGTATGGGTTCTTTACTTACTAGAACATATTTAACAATATATAATGATAATTTATCAGGTGCTATTATAACTGGTACTAGTGGTCAAAAATATGGCTTACATTTAGGAATTTTACTTGCTTCAATTATAAAGATGTTTAAAGGTGGAGATTACAAGAGTAAGCTTTTAGAAAGATTAGTTACGGGGTCTTTTAATAACAATTTTAAACCTACAAGAACCGAAGCAGACTGGACTACAAGTGATGAAACTAAAGTAGATGAATATATGAAAGTCGCAAAGCCAAATAGAAAATTTACAGTAGATAGTTATATAGCTTTATTTAAAGGAAGTATATACCTAAACAGAAAAGATAAAATAAAAAATACCCCCAATATTCCAATACTAATATTTTCTGGAGATAAAGATCCTGTTGGTGCAAACGGCAAAGGAGTAAAAAGAGTTTATAATATGCTTAAAGAAGCGGGAGTAGAGAATATTACTTTTAAATTGTTTGAAAACGGAAGACATGAAATGCTTAATGAAGTTAATAGAAAAGAGGTATTTGACTTTGTGTTAGAGTGGATAGAAAATATATAGTAATTATCCTACAAAAATATATACATATTTAGTGTATATTTTTTGTTTTTAAACAATTATCGAAAAACAATAAAAAAATATTGACAAACATAAATAGGTAATATATACTTATGCAAAATAAAGGAGGAATTTAATAATGAAAATTTTAGGAAAAAAAAGTTTATCATCAAAGGTTATAGTAGGACTTAACATACTTTTTGCTGCAATAAGTATTGTTGATATAGTAGTATTAAGTGTAATAATAAAAATAATAAAACATATTGTTATGGGAGAAAATATACAAAACAATATATCTGATTTAATTTTCTTTCTCATGATTATTAGTACAGGAATAATAGCATTATTTATTATCTATCAATTTATCAAAATTTTTAAAAATTTGAAAAGAGATATATTATTTTGTGAAGATAATGCAAAAAGCTTAAATGTAGTTAGTTATAGTTGCTTTATAATAAGTGCTTTATATTTAGTTATAGCAATATTTATATTTTCAATAATGAGGAATTTAGTAGGAAACTATATATGTGCTTTTTCAATAATGTTAATGATTATATTTGTTGCTTCTGGAGTAGGAATAAAAATACTTAACGAAATATATAAAAAAGCTATTGAATATAAAGAAGAAAATGATTTTACAATATAGATGGGAGGAAGAAAAAATGCCAATTATTGTTAATGTAGATGTAATGTTAGCAAAAAGAAAAATGACATCTGGTGAACTTGCTGAAAAGGTTGGAATAACTCCTGCGAATCTTTCAATATTAAAAACAAATAAAGCAAAAGCAATAAGATTTTCAACATTAGAAAAGATTTGCGAAGTTTTAGACTGTAAGCCAGGAGATATATTAGATTACGAAAAATAAAGGAGAAATATTAATATGGAAATTGTAGGAAGTGTTATATTATCAATAGTTCAATCAATTTTATTTTATGGTAAAGAAATAGGTATTTCAATGCTATTATTTGAAATAATATGCAATGGAATAGTGTATTACATACTTAACAAGAAAAACAGAATAGAAAACAAAAACGGAATATTGCTTATGGTACCAATACTTTTATTAAGTAGTACATATTTTATATTTGCAAATACCACATTTTATATTGTTAATATATTTGTAATTTTAGTACTTAATTTAATTATGTATGAAATTTTAGTAAACGAAAAAGATTATTTAACAAACTATTTATATAAAACTTTTGAGTTAATAACAAACACAATTATGAGGTATAAAGAAGGAGTTGAACTTACTAAGAGAGCATCAAGAAAGATAGTAACAAAAAATGAAAATATAAATAAAGAAAATATCAAGAAAGTTGCTATATCCGTACTAATAGTATTTGTGGTTGTAGGAATTGTTTTGGCACTATTATCATCAGCAGACATGATTTTTGCAAATTTATTTTCTGGTATAGGAAATCTGTTAGAAAATATAAATGTTGGAACTACATTTAATATCATTTTAAGAATTGCAATTATAATTATTATATATTTCTTATTTTTAAGCTTATTTTTGAGTATTCAAAAGAAACACCAAAAAGAAGAAAGTAAATTAAATAAAAGCAAAGGAAAATATAATTTTACAATAAAGTTACTTTTAATAGTATTAAATATAGTGTACTTAGTATTTTGTTTTATTCAAATACAATCTTTATTTGCTAAAGTAAATATAAGTAATTCATTTGACTATGCAACTTATGCAAGAACAGGATTTTTCCAACTTATGTTTGTTTCATTTATAAACTTCGGACTTATATTAATATCTAATAGATATTATGAGAAAGAAGAAAAAATAGTAAAAATATCAAATCTGCTATTGGTACTGTTTACTATTATAATAGCAATATCGGCAATGTATAGAATGTATATGTATGAAACAGAATTTGGATTAACATATTTAAGAACTTTTGTATATGCAATATTAATTACAGAGATAATTGCATTTATTCCAACAGTAGTATATATATTTAATAAAAAATTTGATTTTATGAAATGGTACTTTATAATAGGAGTTTTGACATATTGTATAGCTAATTATATGAATATAGAAAGAGTTATTATAAGCAAAAATATTAATAGAAACAATATACATCCAATAGACTATGAGTATATATCTAATATTGCTAGTGAAGATAGCTATCAAATTTTAGAAGAAAGATTGAGCAAAGAAGGTATAACTGCAGAAGAAAAATTAGACATCCTAAATATTTTATTGAATATAGCAAGTAATAATAAAAATTTAAGTTGGCAAGAATTTAATGTTTCGAAATATAAATTGCAAGAAAGAAAAGTTAACATACAAGAATTGAATAAAGAAATAGAAGAAAATAAAAAATATTACAATTCTACAAGTGAAGGCAATATAGATACTTGGAAATCTGATTATGAAACAATATATACATCTGAACAGTTAAAAAAATATGAAAAAGATTTTAACACATTAGAAATAAATGGATTTATAATATCAACTAATACATATACAAAGCCAAGTGAAATAGATTTAGAACAAGTATTTTACAATGGTGCAGGGTTTAACAATGAAGTATCAAAAGAGGAACTAGAAGAATATAAAAAAATTAGAAATTATTATGAAACTGATATAGTTAAAATTACGACAAAACAGGCAGAAAAAGTTTATTATGATAATACAGGAGAAAAATTAGAAAATTTAAAAGAAAGACTAAAAAATTGGACATATATAGAAAAATATGATGCCTACTATAAAGAAATTTCAGATATAAATTTTGAAGAAGTACATTGTATAAAAGGAATAATGGATAAACAAAATAATATATTAAAAATACAATTAAACAATAATAGAATAATTTCTATAAAAATGGATTATGACCAGGGAACACATTATATTATTTCAAATACAAATAATGAGAATTTAGTATCAGAAAATAAAGGCATAGAAGCGGCTTCAAACATCTTATATAAAAAGAAAATAGATGAAAATACTATTGTTAGAGTTAAAAACTTAGGAGCAATACTAGCTCAAAGATCAGTAATAGATATAGAAAAATCAACAGATGGTGGAAAAACATATATAAGTCAAACAAAAGAAGGTATTACAATACATAATGGAGCAGAATTTATGTTTATAAATGAAAAAATAGGATTTATAAATGACCCTGGGCTTGCAGGAACAGGAGGAGAAAATAAAGGTTTTTTAGTTACTACAGATGGAGGCAAAACATTTAATGATGCTAATATTATCCATCCTGATAATATAGAAGAAAAAAATTTACTTGTAAAAGGAGTTCCATATATTGAGGACGGAAAGTTAAAATTAGTAATATATACTTTAAATCATAGCAAAAGCCCTGAAAGAACATATTATGAATTTACTTCAAATGATAATGGGATTAATTGGGAGTTTTATAAAAAGAAATAAAATACAAATCACATTTCCTAGAACAAATCATATTATAATACAAGGGGAGAGTGATACAAGTGGCTTATTCAGATAGAGAGTTATTAGCAAGAATAGTGCAGTGCGAAGCGGGAGGAGAAGGAGACAATGGAATGAAAGCTGTTGCATCTGTTGTAATGAATAGAGTAAATGTACCATATGGTGAATATTCAAGAATATCACAAGGTGGAAGTATTAGAAACATCATTTTTCAACAAGGACAGTTTGACTGCGTAAGAGAACAATTATATAACATGTACAATCCTCAAAACATATATAATATGAATCCAACAGACATACACTACAATATTGCAGATTGGGCAATTGCTGGAAATAGATTAAACGATATAGGAGAATGTTTGTGGTACTTAAACCCGTTTAAGCCAATTTGTGATTCTACATTTCCTCGTAATGGTTCAGGCACATTTCATACAAGACTTGGTTACCACTGCTTTTATAGACCAACGTCTAGTTACTCAAATACTTAAATGAAAGGAATGAATTTTTTATGCAAGAAACTTCAAATAACAAAAATAGACAAATGGAAAGTGGAGTTCAAATAAACTCAAATAGCCCAGAAATACTAACAAATAACATATATACACCAGCATTTTTAAGAGAACAGATAGGCAAGCTAATGAGAGTAGAATTTTTAATTGGAACAAACAATTTGGTGGATAGAATAGGCATATTAGTAGATGTAGGGGCAAGTTATATTCTTCTTCGTTCTTTTGAAAATGATAGTTTGGTATATTGCGATTTGTATTCTATTAAATTTGTTACTATATCAACAACAGGAATGTATGGAGAAAACAGATATTGGTAGAAGAAACATAAAATATTTACAATATGTTGTTGAAATTTTTACAAAGTTAATGTATAATAATAACATTGTTACTTAAAAATCAGCCATTTAATTAAAGGAGGATAAAATGTTTAAATCAAGGGAAGAATTTTTAAAAGATTGGAATCGGCTTTTAGATGATGCACATTCTTTATTGCAAATTGCTAAAAGGCGAAATGAAGTACTAGCATGCTGTTCAAAAAAAGAGAAAGAATATGAAGATTTAAAAAGTCAATATGAAAAAATTTTGTTTCAGCTTTCTGAATTTTTAGAAGGAAACGAAGAATTTAAAAAAGACTTAAATTCTCAGAGATTTGTTAAACTTTTAGAAGAAAAGTTAGCTCAACTTGATGATACCTTTAAAGAAACAAGAGAGCAATCAAAAGAAGTTGCAGCTCTTACAAATGAAATAGAAGAATATGTAATATATATTTCTAAATTTTCAAGTGTATTTAAAGATTTTAATCTTTCTAAATCTGAAACAAATGAAAATAAAGTAAGTGAAATATTTACTGTTCTTCTGGCTTTTAATTTAGAAGACCATATGTTTTCAGAAGAAAACCTTTTTGCTTCACCATATCATTTTTATGGTTTGTTAGAAGAAAGTGATTGTGCAACATTTGCAGATTCAATTAAAAAACTTCCAGTCTCTAATTTAACAGACATCCATGAGATTTATGGCTTTTTGGATGAAATTTAACAACAAAAATCACAAAAGTACTTGTACTTTTGTGATTTTCTTTATATAATTAATAAATCATAAAGAATTTAGAAAGGAGAAGAAAATGTCTTTTATTGAAAATGTAAAGTCAAAAGTAAAAAATGATATAAAAACAATAGTATTACCAGAAAGTAATGATATAAGAGTTTTAAAAGCAACACAACAAATTTTAAAAGAAGAATTTGCTGATATAATTCTAATTGGTAATAGAGAACAAATAAATAAGTTAGCTAAAGAAAATAATTTAGACATTTCTAAAGCAAAAATAGTTGATCCTAAAACATCAAATAAATTTAGTAGTTATGCAAATAGTTTTTATGAATTAAGAAAAGCAAAAGGTATGACACTAGACAAGGCAAAAGAAATGATGAATGACAATGTATATTTCGGTATGATGATGGTTAAAGAACAAGATGCAGATGGATTAGTATCAGGAGCATGTCATTCTACAGCAGATACTTTAAGACCAGCTCTTCAGATATTAAAAACAGCACCCGGAACAAAACTTGTATCAGCATTTTTCTTAATGGTAGTTCCTAATTGTGAATATGGAGAAAATGGAGCTTTTGTTTTTGGAGATTGCGGATTAAATGAATACCCTGATTCGGAAGCTTTATCAGAAATTGCTATATCATCAGCTAAAAGTTTTGAACAATTAGTAGGAGCTAAACCAAAAGTTGCAATGCTTTCATATTCAAGTTATGGAAGCGCACATTCACCACTTACAGATAAAGTAGTAGAGGCAACTAAGATATTAAAAGAGAAAAAACCAGAATTAATTGCAGATGGTGAACTTCAATTAGATGCTGCAATAGTTCCAGAAATTGCTGAATCAAAAGCACCAGGAAGTCCACTAAAAGGAGAGGCAAATACTTTAATATTTCCAGATTTAGATGCTGGAAATATAGGATATAAATTAGTCCAAAGGTTTGCAAAAGCAGAAGCATATGGCCCACTTTGTCAAGGTATTGCAAGACCTGTAAATGATTTGTCAAGAGGATGTAGTGCAGAAGATATAGTTGGAGTTGTTGCAATTACAGCACTTCAAGCACAAGAACAATAAGAAAAATAAAAATATATGGAACATATATAAGGGAGGAAATAAAATGAAAATTTTAGTTTTAAATAGTGGTAGTTCATCACTAAAATATCAATTAATCGATATGGAAAATGAACAAGTATTAGCAAAAGGAAACTATGAAAGAATTGGAATGGAAGGTTCTTTTGTAACTCACAAAGTAGGTGGAGAAAAATATAAATACGAAAGAGATGCAAAAAATCATGAAGAAGCTATTTCTTTTGTACTTTCACAATTTACAGATAGTGAACATGGAGTAATTTCAACATTAGACGAAATTTCAGCAGTAGGACACAGAGTTGTTCATGGAGGAGAAAAATTCAATAAATCAGTTGTAATTACAGACGAAGTAATAGATACAATTAGAGAATGTATTCCTTTAGCACCATTACATAACCCAGCAGCTTTAACAGGAATTGAAGCTTGTATGAAAGTTATGCCGGGCAAGAAAAATGTAGCAGTATTTGATACAGCATTCCATCAAACAATACCAGAAGAAAGATATATTTACCCAATACCATATAAATATTATGAAAAATATGGTGTAAGAAAATATGGATTCCACGGAACAAGCCACAGATATGTATCTGCAAGAGTTGCTGAACTAGTAGGAAAACCAGTTACAGAGTTAAAAACAATAGTATGTCATTTAGGACAAGGAGCAAGTTTATGCGCAGTATTAAATGGTAAATCTGTAGATACATCAATGGGATTCACACCACTTGCAGGTATTGCAATGGGAACACGTTCTGGAGATTTAGACCCATCAATAGTTACTTTCTTAATGAAAAAAGAAGGATTAACACCTGATGAAGTAGAAAAAATATTAAATAAAGAATCTGGATTAATAGGAATGAGCGAATACTCAGCAGACAATAGAGATCTATTAGCTTCTATAGATGCAAATGACGAACATGCTGAAAAGAGTAAATTAGCAATGGAAGCTTATGCTTATATTATAGCTCAATATATTGCTAAATATGCAGTTGCATTAAATGGTGTAGATGTAATAGCATTTGCTGGTGGAGTTGGAGAAAGAGGACCAGATGAAAGAAAAATGATTTGCGAACAATTAAAATGGATGGGAGTAGAATTAGATCTAGAAGCAAATGATGTAAAAGCAGTAGAAAGAGAAATTTCTACAAAAGATTCTAAAGTAAAAGTTTGGATTGTTCCAACTGAAGAAGAATTAATGATAGCAAAAGACACAGCAAATTTAGTAAAATAAGTAATTATAAAGGACATTTGGGGACGGGTCTCATTTGTCTTTTATTTTTTACCTAAAAATCTATTGTGCTTTTTTATTTTTATGGTTATAATAACAAAAGAATTAAAGTAATAAGAAAGGAATTGAATTTAATGAAAGTTTTAGTTATCAATTGTGGAAGTTCATCTTTAAAATATCAATTAATTGATATGGAAAATGAACAAGTATTAGCAAAAGGAAATTATGAAAGAATAGGTCAGAAAAATAGCTTTGTAACACATAAAGTAGCAGGAGAAAAATACCTAATAGAACATCCTGTATCATCACACAAAGAAGCTTTTGAAATAATGTTAGAACAATTACAACATAATGATTACGGAGTAATAAAAGATCTAAATGAAATAAATGCAATAGGACATAGAATACCACATGGAACAGATATATTTGATAAATCTGTATTAATTACAGATGAAGTAATTGCAGAAATAGAAAAAACAACAGAATTAGCACCAATTCATAACCCACCAACAATAAACGGAATAAAAGCTTGCAAAGAAATAATGCCAGGAAAACCAATGGTAGCAGTATTTGATACAGCTTTTCACCATACTATTTCTAAAGAAAGATATATTTATCCAGTACCATATAAATATTATGAAAAATATAAAATGCGTAAATATGGTTTCCACGGAACAAGCCACAGATATGTCTCTGCAAGAGTAGCTGAGTTAATTGGTAAGAAAAAAGAAGAATTAAAAACTGTTGTATGTCATTTAGGACAAGGGGCAAGTTTATGTGCAGTATTAAATGGAGAATCTGTAGATACATCAATGGGATTTACACCAGTTGCTGGTATTCCAATGTGTGCTAGAAGTGGAGATTTAGACCCTTCAATAGTTACATTTTTAATGAGAAAAGAAGGATTAACACCTGATGAAATAGATACAATTTTAAATAAAGAATCAGGAGTTCTTGGAATTTCTGGAGTAAGTCCAGACTTTAGAGATATCGAAAAAGAAGCTGACGAAGGAAACGAAAGAGCAGTACTTGCAAGAAAATCATATTGCTACCTAGTTGCACAATATATCGCAAAATATGGAGTTTCAATGAATGGAATAGATGTAATTGCATTTACAGCAGGAATTGGCGAAAATCAAATAAATATTAGAAAAATGATTTGTGAAAACTTAGAATGGCTTGGAGTAAAAATTGATTTACAAAAGAATAATTGTAGAGGAGAAGAAGTAGAAATTTCTACACCAGATTCTAAAATAAAGGTATGGATAGTACCTACAAATGAAGAACTAGTAATAGCAAGAGATACAAAACAAATAGTTGAAAAATTATAAGGTGATATATAATGATAAAAGAAGCATTAGATAATTGCTTAGAATGTAGGACTAAGCCTTGCATGCAAGGTTGTCCTCTTTCTAATAATATAACAGATATTATAAAATTGATGAAAGAAGAAAAATATAAAGAAGCATATGAATTATCTTGTACTACAACGGTACTACAATCAATATGTGGTAGAATATGTCCACATACAAAACAATGTCAGGGTAGTTGCACAAGAAGGTTTAAATCTTCCCCGGTAGAAATAGGAAAAATAGAGGCTTATCTTGGAGACATGGCAATAAAAAATGGATGGGAGATTCCGAAATTTACATATACTAAAAGTAATAAGAAAGTAGCAGTAATAGGCGGAGGGCCAACAGGTATAACTTGCGCGGCATTTCTAGTAAGATATGGTTTTGATGTTACAATATACGAAAAAAAATCTTTTCTAGGTGGAATAATAGAGCATGGTATTCCAGAATTCAGATTAGAAAGAAATGTTATGGAAAATTGCATAAATCAAGTATTAAATTTAGGAATAAAAGTAGAATATCAGAAAGAACTAGGTAAAAATATCTTTTTAAACGAACTTGAAAAAGATTATGATGCAATATTTTTGAGTATTGGAGCAAATGTGTCTTCTAAAATGAATGTAGAAGGAGAAGAACTTCCAGAAGTACTAGGAGGAAATGAACTTTTAGAAAACAAAAATTATCCTAATTTTAAAGGCAAAAATGTTGTTGTAATAGGTGGCGGTAATGTAGCAATGGATACTTCTAGAACAATAAAACGTTTAGAAGCAAATAATGTTACTATTATATATAGAAGAAGCGAAGAGGAAATGCCTGCTGAAAAGATAGAAATAGAACAAGCTAAAAAAGAAGGAATAAATTTTCTATTTAAAACTAATATTGTTAAAATACTGGGAGAAAATAAAGTAGAAAAAGTAGAATGTATAAAAACTAACTTAATTCAAAAAGATGGAGAAACAAGAAAAATACCTGTAAATATAGAAGGTAGTAATTTTATAATAAATACAGATTACGTTATATCAGCTGTAGGATCTAATGTTGAAAAAGAATTAATTGATAATCTTAATATTAATACTACAGATAAAGGAAGTGTCATAACAGATAGTTACAAAACATCTAAAGAAAAAATATTCGCTGGAGGGCAATTAGCAGGTTCTAAAGGTACAGTTGCATGGGCAGCAAGAGACGGAAGAAATGCAGCAGAAGAAATAAAAGAGTATTTATTAAATAATTAAAAAATTATAAAGCAATAAATCAATTTAGATTTACTGCTTTTATTTTTGTTTTTAAAACAATCTCAAAATTAACATAATAGCATAAGATATAGTAAGAGACAAAAAAGGAGGGATAGAAGTAAATATGAAATTAGAAAACAAAAGAGTAGGTTTTTGCTTAACTGGTTCGTTTTGTACTTTTGAAAAGACAAAAGTACAGATGAAAAAATTAATAGATGAAGGTGCTCAAATAATTCCTATTATGTCAGAACATGCTTATGAACTTAATACTAAATTTGGAGAAGCCAAAGAACATATACAGGAAATTGAAGAAATGACTAATAGAAAAATAATTCATACAATTCAAGAGGCAGAACCAATTGGTCCTAAAAATTTAACAGATATATTAATTGTTGCACCTTGTTCACGGAAATACAATTGCTAAACTTGCAAACGGAATTATAGATAATACTGCAACTATGGCTGTTAAGTCTCATTTAAGGAATGGAAACCCTGTTGTAATTGCTATTTCTACAAATGATGGACTATCAGGAAGTGCAGAGAATATAGGTATATTATTAAATAGAAATCATTATTTTTTTGTGCCTTTTAGGCAAGACAATCCAATTACTAAGCCACGTTCTTTAGTTTTTGATAGTAATTATATAATAAATACTTTAGAAGAAGCTTTAGAAAATAAACAAATACAACCTATTTTATTATAAAAATAAAAAAACGAACATTTTTTCTTAAAAAGTGTTGACAAAGAATAAATGTTCGTTTATACTATGCTTACAAAAACAAAATATTGTTCGTAAAACAGGGGGGTATAAATAAATGAAAATTGTAAATATGAAAAAATTTTTAAGAATGACTTTAATAGTATTTGTAATTATAATAGGAATATCATTATATTTTAATAATGTGTCTTTTTCTAAAGGGGATATAAAAACTAAAACAGTAAATGTTACAAAAGGTGATACTTTATGGAGCATTGCAAGAGAAGAGCAAGAAAATAATACTTATTACGAAAATAAGGATATTAGAGATATAATCTATGAAATAAAAAAATTAAATAAGTTAGATAATAATTCTAATTTGAAGATAGGACAAAAGTTAATTATAAAAAGCTTATAATTAATGAATAAAATGAACGCTATTAATAATACTATAATAGCGTTCAGAACTTATTAATACGTTAAATATTTAAAGGATTTCTTTCAACTGCATCTCGTACTTGTTCATTTGCAACATGAGTATAAATTTCTGTAGTAGAAATACTAGCATGTCCTAAAAGTTCTTGCAAAGCTCTAATATCGACTTCTCCGTATTGATACATTAATGTTGCTGCAGTATGTCTTAACTTATGTACAGAATATTTTGTAGTATCTAATCCTGCTTTCTTTAATTCTTTTTCTACAATATATTGCACAGATCTTCTTGAAATTCTTTCGCGTCTTTCACTTAAAAATAAAGCATCTTTAGACTTATAGTCAACACCTTCTTTAGGTCTAACTTCTAAATAATCTTTAATAGCATTCATACAAGCCTTATTTAGGTAAATAGTTCTTTCTTTATTACCTTTTCCGATAACAGTCATTTTAGCATCATCAAAATGAATATCTTTAATATTTATTCCAATCAATTCAGATAAACGCATACCACAATTTAAAAACAAGGTAATAATAGCAAAATCTCTTTTAGCATTTCTATTATCATCATTACAGGTAACTTCTAGTAGCTTTTTACTGTCTTCTAATGTTAAATATTTAGGCATTCTTTTATCTAATTTAGGAGTTTCTAAATTTTGAGCAGGGTTAATATCAAGTATTTTTTCTTTTACAGTTAAATATTTAAAAAATATACGTATTGTAGATACTTTCCTTGCACGAGTAGCACTTTTACTATGGTTAGTTTCAGCTAAAAAACTTACAAATGCATGTATGTCATTTAAAGTTATTCTTTTTAAAGTATCTATATTAAAATCATTAATTGTAATTTTACTAAAATCTGTTTCATTAGTTTGTTTAAAATGAATCTTCATATATTTTAAGAACATAGCAAGATCATAATTATATTCTTTAACAGAATTAGTAGATTTATTTAATATTGTAATAGAATAATCTAAAAACGAATTCAAAAATTCTGGGTTATCTTCACGATTTATCATAATTTTCACACTCCAATTATTTCTAAAAAAGATTATATATCAAAGAAGTAAAAAAGGGAAGAGAAAAGAAGACTTTTGTGCAATGTTAAATTTATAATTTTATAATACGAACATTAAAATTCAAAACCGAACATTTGTCTAAAATAAATTTTTACATATTATAATGAATAACTTTATAAATTTTTCAGATCAGATTTAATTATTTAACTACTAATATTATTTTATAAATTAAACACTTCAAAATCGTTTTTAAGACATTTTTATATAAAACTTAACAAGTTATATGTTTAGAATTTTTTTCTAATAATATGACTTGCAGCAAAATTTATATAAATCTACTAAAATATTGATATTATAAAGCTTTCTGAAAAATGCTGAAAAATGCCTAAAAAAGCAACGCATGAGAATCGATTTTAAGGCGTTTTTAGAAAAAAGTAATATAGTTACATGTCTTGAAAAATGGCTAAAATAAGGATTTGAGCGGATTTCGAGATTTTGATAAAAAATTATAAAGATACAATATAAAATTACAATGAAATAATATTAAATTAGAATAAACTAATATAAGTACAAAATAAAGAAGCTTCAGAATCGATTTTAAGAGGTTTTAATAAATAAGTAATATAGTTTGTTGTATAAATAATAAGCTATAAAGTGCTAAAAGCATTGGTATATCAATATGTTGTAGGACACCTGGGTAGGTCGTCCATATATTTTACTCCTATTCCTTTTTGCACAAAACTTTGATAATGACCATAAATTTATTTAAAAATCATCTTTCAAAAATAAAATTAAACAAATTTTATAAATAAAAAGATTGATAAATATTTGTTCTTATGATAAAATGCGCTTAATAATTAGAAAAATAATAAAATGAGTAGACCTAGCAAATTGAATTGATGAGTGATTAGAAGCAAATGATCTAAAAGAAATTTTAAAATTAATTGGAAAATATACAAAAGAACTAAAGCTATCAGATGATTATCTGAAAAGGAAAAGAGGAATAATAAATATGAAGAGAAAAGCACAAAACCAAACAAAAAATAAAAAGAGAATTATTAAAGAAAACAAACGGAATTACATTAATAGCTTTAATTATTACAATCGTAATATCATTAATATTAGCGGTAGTAACTCTATCGCTTACTATGAATGATGGATTATTTAAATATGCACAGAAAGCAAAACTACAATCAGATGTACAAAGTATTAAAGAGTTTATAGAATTAAAAAAAGCACTATTATTTACAGAAGATGCTAATATATTAGAAGATGGAGAACATAAGAATCTAGAAGAAATGTCATCAATTTTAAATCTACCTAATAATATTATAGAAAAATATGGAAATAAAATGATTGTTGGAAAAAAAACAGGTGATACAACTAGATTATATTATAATTCTAACTATTTTACTGATGAAAATGAAAAAAGATGGTTAGAAGAAATTGATGTAAATAGTTGGAGTCAAGACTTTACTGGGAAATATACTATTTCAAATTTATTAGAGTTACAACAATTTAGAGACAAAGTAAATGCAGGAACATTTACAGGATGTAACAATGATAATACAGCATATTTAATAGCAGACATTGATATGAAAGATGAAATTAATTGGACACCAATAGGTGAAAATGAAGAAACAGCTTTTAAAGGAACTTTTATAGGTAATAGTTATAAAATAAAGAATATTAATATTGAATCTACTTCTCCAAACACAGGACTTTTTGGATATAATAAAGGAAAAATTGACAGTATAATTATTGAGAGTGGAGCAATAAAAGGTTCAAGTAGCAATTTAGGTGCAATATGCGGTTTAAATGATTCTGAAATATTAAATTGTGTTAATAAAATTACAGTAACTAATACTAATGCTGAAGCTACTTCAATAGGAGGAATTGTAGGATATGCTTCTCAAAATAGTATTATAAAAAATTGTAAGAATTATGGAAATATATTTGGAGTATATAAGTTGGTTGGAGGAATATGTGGCTATAGTTTTGGAAAGATAAATGGATGTTCTAATAATGGTTCTATTTCATCAACAAATGACGGACAAGTTGGCGGTATAGTAGGAGATAGTCAGTCTGAAACTGCAATTGTTACGCGATGTCATAATATAGGCTATATTTCTGGAATATATCAAATAGGAGGAATCTGCGGATGCTTGTACAATTCTAAAGCTACAGAAAATTACAATATAGGAGGTATTACAGGAACCGATACTGTAGGTGGGGTAATTGGTCATAATTTAAATGAATCAGTAGTAGAGAGAAGTTTTAATTGTGGTAATGTAAAAGCTACCAATTGGGTAGGAGGAGTATGTGGCGCAATTCAAGAAAATAGTAAAACTATAGATTGTTATAATACAGGAAGTGTAATGGGAGAAACTAGAACAGGTGGTGTTTCTGGATTATTATGGGATACTTCTAATCTAATAAATTGTTTTAATGTTGGAAGTGTAAGTGGAAGTGAAAAAGGTGCGTTGGTAGGAAGATATCAAACAAGTGTACAAAATTGCTATTATTCAGAAGGTAGTTATGTTTCAAATAGTTGTGGAGATATGAAGACTGATAATGAAATGAAATCAGATGTAGTTGAATTACTAGATCCTTCAGGTGAAATATGGAAAAAAGATACTAATAATATTAATTATGGTTATCCTGTCTTAGCATGGCAAAATAATGCTTTGAATATATATAATAACCAAACATATATGCCTAATATGATTGGTATAACTGCTTATTGTGATTCTGAAGAATATGAAAATGGTACAGAATGGAGAAATAATGTTGGATTAAATAATATTCAAATACAAGGAACAGCAACAAAATCTTCAGATGGAAGTGTCATTTTATCAGGAGGTTCGTCAAGCTATGCAAGTATAGATGTTGGAAAAACAGATAATAGAACGATATATGTTATAGCAAAATGTAACAATGAAACTGTTGATATATGGGATCCAATAGTTACTAGTGCAATAACAAAAGATAATATATATCATGCATTGGACACGTTTTCATATAATAATAAAATAGTTGGTTCTTCGATAGTTAACGACATATTTAGCGAAAAAAGTTCGTTGGATTATACAGTAGTAGCAATTGTTTCAAATGCATACAATTCAAAGTATAAACTATATGTAAATGGAGAATATATTGGAGAAGAAACGGCATATCATACATATAGAAATAACATGATGTATTTAAATGCGATATACAGAAATAATATGAAATATTCTGCTAATTCAGTAAGTTATAAATTTTTAGCAGTATCTGGAATTATGCAAACAGAAGAACAAATATTGCAAAATTCTACATGGCTTATGAATAAATATAATATAAAATAATTATTGATTTTAACGAATTTTGATATTTTGATACAAAAATTTAAGTAATAAAATTAAATTTAAATTGAAAAATAATTTTAGATATAAAATTATAAAGATAAATAGTAAAAAATATATTATAGAGAAATATGTTATTAGATTTAAGGATATAGATATAGTAAGTTGATGGAGAAAAAATGAAAAAAATAAACCCTCCTGTATAACACCATACCTTTAAATGGTGTTATACAGGAGGGAAAAATATGAAAAAAATAATTTATGGAAGAAAAAAACAATAGCATTTATAACAAGTCAAGCAGTAAGCTTATTTGGTTCATCTATTGTTCAAATGGCAATTGTGTTGTGTCAATAATTAGATCAATAGGAATAGGTATTCAAACACCAACAGTAAATTCAATGATACCATTATTAGTACCAGAAGATAAACTTATGAAATTTAATGGAATAAATAGTAGTATTCAATCAGTAATACAATTTGCATCTCCATTAGTTGCAGGTGGAATATATGAGCAAAATGAGGTGGAGTAGGGGAAAGAGCCTTATTTCAAGATGTGTACATTTTTAAAAAATAAAAAATGTATAAATAAAAAGAAAATAATTAGTTTATAATAAATATTATCAATTCCCTAAAAATAAAAAAAATTGATTTTTCGGGAATAGATTGTTATAATAATTATAGAGGTGGAGTGAATGAAAATAATTGATAGAGATATGTATTTAAATACAATGATAAGAGTAATTGATACTCCTGATATTAAAGTGATAACAGGAGTAAGAAGATCGGGAAAATCTAAATTATTAGAGTTATTAAAAAAATATATCGAAAAGAATATTGATAATTCCAATATAATTCATATCAACTATAATTTAAAGAAATTTGATAATTTATTGATTGGAGATAAATTATATAATTATATAGATGGTAATTTTGATGAAAGCAAAGAAAATTATGTATTAATTGATGAAATACAAAAATGTAATGGTTTTGAAGATGTAATAAATAGCATACATGCAGAAGAAAAATATCATATATATATTACAGGTTCAAATGCATTCCTATTATCAAGTTATCAAGTGATTTAGCAACTTTATTTACAGGTAGAACTTTTGAAATTAAAATATATCCTTTCTCTTTTGAAGAATATATGAAATATTTTAATTATGATAATCATTATCTAGCTTTTAATACATTTATTCAAGACGGAGGAATGTCAGGTTCATACTTATATGAAGAATTAGTTGATAAAAATAATTATTTAAGTGATATTTATAATACATTAATATTAAGAGATATTGTTCAAAAATATAATATAAAAAATGAAGATTTATTAAAAAAATTAAGCGATTATTTATTAGATAATGTTTCTAATCTAACATCTTCAACTAAAATAGAAAATTTATTAAAATCTAGTAATCAAACAGCAGATCATAAAACAATTGCTAAATATATTGAATACTTGTGTAATGCATATGCGTTTTATAAAGTACGCAGATATGATATAAAACGAAAAAAATATTTGAATACTCAAGATAAATATTATTTAGTAGATACATCATTTAGAAGAGCAATTTTAGGTAGAAAAAATGAAGATTATGGAAGAATACTTGAAAATATTGTAGCAATTGAATTACTACGTAGAGGATATGAAATATATGTTGGAACTTTGTATGAAAAAGAAGTTGATTTTGTTGCTATGAAAAATGAAGAACAAATATATATTCAAGTAACAGATAATTTGGAAAGTGAAAATGTATTAAAAAGAGAAATAACACCATTATTAAACATAAGAGATGGTTATAAAAAAATAATTATTGCAAAACTAAATCATGAAGGTTATGTTAAAGAAGGAATAGAAATTATTGATATAGCAGATTGGTTATTAAATAAATAATAAGATAATTTATGTATTTGCAGATGGTAATAAATGAATACAAATTTATGATATTGCAAAATGATTGGCAGAATAAATTATAAAGATAAATAGTAATTTGTAAAGGAGGTATTTATGGGAATAGAACATTCGCAAAATTATTTACATAGTAAACAACTTGTAGCGACCTTGTTATCAAAGAGTAATATTTGTAACGACGATATTGTAATTGAGATAGGTCCTGGAAAAGGAATTATTACCAATGAACTTGCAAAAAAAAGCAAGAAAGTTATAGCAATAGAGTTTGATGCAAAATTAGCGAAAACTTTATCTGAAAGGTATAAAGAATCTAAAAAAGTTCAAATAATAGAGATGGATTTTTTAAAATATAAAATATCAGTAAAAGAACCATATAAAGTATGTGCAAATATTCCATTTAACATAACTGCTGATATTATGAAAAAAGTATTTGAAGATGATAATCCTCCTGAAGATATATATTTCATAATGCAGTATGAAGCTTTTATAAGGTATTCTGGACAGCCTTTTTATAACGAAAGTTTGAGGTCTCTTTTATACAAACCTTGGTTTTCCGCTGAATTGATTTATGAGTTTAAACCATCAGATTTTTATCCTGTGCCAAATGCACGAATATGTTTTGCTCACTTTCAAAGAAAAACATCAGCAGATGTTGAGGATGCGACAGACTATAGAAATTTTTTATCATATATATTTTTAGCGTCTGGAAATACTTTCAAAGATAAAACAAAAAAATTGTTTACTTATGAGCAACAAAAACGCATTTGCAAGTTTTTAAAAATCAAATTAGAGTCAACGCTTACTGAGATCTCATACGATGGATGGCTATACCTATATGATGTTTTTCTTAAATTTGTTTCCAACGAAAAAAAAGCTATTATATTAAATGCTGAACAAGCCATGAAAAACAATCAAAACAAGATTCAAAAAAAACATCGAAATCGTAATCATGGTTATTGGAAATTTGAAACTAAGCGCCAAAAGAAAATTTTTAAATTGAAAAATTGAAAATAAGAATTTTATCCAGTAGCTATATTTCCAATTTCTATATTATTAGCAATAGTGTAAACAAAGAAGTTGACAGAAAAAAGTAATAAGCAAATTATAAATTACAATTTAGTAGTTCGCAAAATAATAATTTGTAGGAGGAATAGATGTCTTTAATAAGTGTAAACAATTTAACTTTTGGATATGATGGAAGCCTAAAAAATATATTTGAAAATGTATCATTTAATATAGATACTGATTGGAAATTAGGATTAATTGGAAGAAACGGTAAAGGTAAAACTACATTTTTAAAGTTATTATTAGGAAAATATGAATATCAAGGTGCAATATCAAAAAATGTTGAGTTTGATTACTTCCCTTTTGAAGTAAAAAACAAAGAAAGAATGGCAATAGAAATAGTAAATGAGATTGCTCCGAATGTTGAAGATTGGGAAATTATAAGAGAATTAAATTTACTTAATACAGATACTGAAGTATTATATAGAAGTTTTAACTTATTAAGTGGTGGCGAACAAATAAAGATACTTTTAATAAGTTTATTTTTAAAAGGTAATAACTTTTTACTTATAGATGAGCCTACAAATCATTTGGATATTGAAACACGAAATAATTTAGTAAATTATTTAGAAAAGAAAAAAGGATTTATATTAGTATCTCACGATAGAAATTTTTTAGATAAAGTTGTAAATCATATAATTTCTATAAATAATACTAATATAGAAATACAACAAGGTAATTTTTCATCTTGGAAAGAAAATAAAAATAGGCAAGATAATTTTGAAAAAATACAAAATGAAAGATTGCAGAAAGATATAAATAGACTTGAAATAGCTTCTAAAAATTGTGCAAAATGGTCAAATGAGGCTGAAAAAACAAAAAATAAAAAATATAATTCAGAAACTACAATAGATAAAGGATATATAGGACATAAAGCAGATAAAATGATGAAAAAATCAAAAGTTATGGAACAAAGAATAGAAAAAGCAATAAATGAAAAGACTAATTTGTTAAAAAATATAGAGGTAAATGATACATTAAAAATTATTCCTCTAAAAAGTAATAAGAATCCATTAATTTTTGCACATAACTTGCAGATAAAATATAGTAAAGAAACGATATTTAACCCTATTACTTTTGAAGTTAATAATGGCGATAGGGTTGCACTAATTGGAAAAAATGGCATTGGTAAATCAAGTATATTAAAACTTATTTTAGGAGAAGAATTACAGTATAATGGAGAGTTTATGGTTGCAAATGATTTAAAAATATCTTATGTTTCTCAGAGTACAGAAGATTTAAAAGGAAATTTGAGAACTTTTGCTTACGATAATAAAATAAATGAAAGTATTTTTAAAGCAATGTTAGTAAAAATGGGATTATCACAATTTGATTTTGATACTAATATTCAAGATATGAGTGAAGGTCAAAAGAAGAAGGTTCTAATTGCAAAAAGTATTTCAGAACAGGCTAATATTTATATATGGGATGAACCTTTAAACTATATTGATATATTGACAAGAGAACAAATAGAAGATGCTATTCTAAATTATAATCCTACCATTATTTTTGTAGAACATGATGAGAAATTTATTGAAAAAGTGGCAACAAAAATTATAAATTTGGTAAAGTAAGTGAGAGACAAATTACAATATGGAAGTGAGATGAGTTAATGAATATTCACTTTGGATTTTCATATATAGGTTTAATATTTTTACTAATGTTGATGTTACCAAATATTATATGGAGTAAAAATAAGCCTAAAGGCTATGATAAATATGTAAAAAATGAAAATAAAGTATTACTACTATTGGAGTGGCTTGGAGAAATGCTAGTAACCTGTCTGTCATTGATATTTAGTGATTTTAATATAAATAAAATATCAAACTGGTCTAGTATATTGTTAATTGCCTTTATTATAATGATTTTATACGAAATATATTGGATAAGATATTTTAAAAGTAATAAAACAATGAAAGATATGTATAGTAGCTTGTTAGGAATACCAGTTGCAGGAGCTACTTTGCCAGTAGTTGCATTTCTGTTACTAGGTATATATGGTAGAAATATATTTCTTATTATATCAACAATAGTATTAGGAATAGGACATATAGGAATACACTTAAATCATAAAAAAGAATTAGAATAAGAAATTACAATTTTATAGTTATTGATTTATAGTAATTTACCGAAAAGATTGTCAGTAATGACAGTCTTTTTTGTACGACAAGC
>OIWT01001341.1_pt1 | contig 30071 bp, 28 predicted proteins | sample 1587701 | NCBI WGS metagenome assembly OIWT01 (sample SAMEA3888904, study PRJEB22519) | human gut metagenome | biome: human gut; feature: human-associated habitat; material: faeces | place: Denmark | collected 2009 | reverse complement strand
ACCTTGTAGTTTTATTCCGGTCGGTGACAGCCGCCATGATGCATTAAATAGAAAATGCCTCTAACTCCTCCTGCATCTCCCGGAAGAATTCCGACGTATGCCACCCATCCATTGCCGCATGAGCAATCGTAAGCGTCAGTGGAAGTGTCAGTTTCCCGTTATCTTCTGTATATTTACCAAATGTAATAATCGGAAACAGCGCTACATGATCCGACACTGTCGATGTCGCATATCCGGTATAATCCAGCCACGGCACACAAGAGATGCAGTAGAAATTCACCGGCTGTCCGGCTTTTGCTTTGACTCCCCGGACTTTCTTTGCAGCTTCTATATCCGTTTCGATTCTCTTATAAAAAGTCGCAAAGTCTGCATCATATTCGCTCCAACAGTCAGAAAATGTGTGATCTTCTTTGTGGAAGATTGTATAATTTGGATGCACAACATCCCACACTCCCGGATTGCCTTCTTCGTCCGTCATCATCTTCATAAATGGCAGGCGGTTCACAACATTTGACGTACACCAGATGAATGCCGCATAGAAATGCACTCCGAACCGGTCGCATTCTGCTCTTAATCTTGTTACATCCAGGCGCACTGTCATACTGTAGTTTACCTTTAATTTTTCGGTATAATACTTATAGTGATCCTGACGTGACCAGGTTGACTGGTCGATTTTTCTATATGGTGGAAGACTCATAATGTCACCTCTTATTGTATATTATTTCGAATTGATATAAAAAACGCGCAAAAATAGCCGCCCCATGTCTGGTAAACTAGGCGACTATTTTTAATACATAAATTAATTATCAGGACTGACCGTCTATCGGCAACATCCTTTTTCTATAACTAGACTAACATCATCTAATGAATATGTCAATTTCTTATTTCATCCCAGAATGACTCCCCATCTCCCCGGTATTTACTTCCAAGAGCTTCCGCAATCGTCGCCGCCATATCTGCAAAACCTTTTCTGGTATGCAGATTCACCCCTGCTTTGATCTCTTTTCCGTATATAAGACAAGGCACATATTCTCTTGTATGATCCGTTCCGGTATATCCCGGATCACAGCCATGGTCTGCCGTAATCATCAGCATATCGTTGTCCCGCATATTTGCGAGGAATTCTCCTAACTGTTCATCGAATCTCGTCAGTGCTCCTGCATATCCTGCAATATCACGCCGGTGTCCATAGATCATATCCCCATCTACTAAGTTCACATAGCAAAGTCCGTCGAACTCTTTCTTCTGTATCTCGATCGTCTTTTCCATATTCTTTTCATTTCCCTGATTCGGGTAGGTCTCCGTCACTCCCTGCCCTTCAAAGATATCATAGATCTTTCCGACACCGATCACATCTTTTCCTTCTGCTTTTAATGCATCCAACACCGTCTGTTTCGGCGGTGCAAGTGAAAAGTCATGCCGTCTGATCGTTCGTTCGTAATTTGGCCATGTTCCGATGAATGGTCTTGCGATCACTCTTCCGACTCCGAGATCTCCAGTCAGCATCTCTCTGGCAATCTTACAATATTCATATAACTGCTCTACCGGAATTATCTCCTCGTGCGCTGCAATCTGGCATACACTGTCCGCAGATGTATACACGATCAGTGCTCCTGTCTCTTCCTGCTCCCGGCCATAATCATAAATGACCTGTGTACCCGAATACGGCAGATTACACAGAATCTTTCTTCCCGTCCTTTTTGAAAATTCCTCTATGAATACTTTCGGAAATCCGTCCGGGAATTTCGGAAGCGGATCCGGTGTTACGATACCCGCCATTTCCCAGTGTCCGGTCGTCGTATCCTTTCCACATGATAATTCCTGCATTTTTGCAAAACTTCCGGTCGGATTCTCTGTACTTTTTGCATATTCCATACCATCAATCTGGTAGATTCCTATCTTTTCCATATTCGGAATATGAAGTTTCCCGCTGTCATAGCAGCTCTTCCATGTATTACTTCCGACATCATCAAACTTATCTGCATCCGGAGCTTCCCCGATGCCGGCACTGTCCAATACAATCCAGAAAATACGTTTCATAGAATCAGTCCTTTCGGTCTTTTTCTTTTATTATAAGTCTATATCATAAAGGCGTGCAAGATACAGGGATCTATAATTTGTCATTTTCCCTAATAAAATCACATTTTCAAATTATCCATTAGTAAGTAAATATATATTGTGTTTTCTATTATTAATTACTATAATCATATTATGGGTGCTACCAAAACGGTAGACGGTTAGTCCTTCAGCATCGGATACACAATTGGTAAGGATAATCATAAGACACAAAAATAGCCGCCCACAGTCTGGTAAACTAAGCGACTATTTTTTAACCTTGATCTACTGCATGTAGCTAATTGCAGCATTATCATTTTCCATCTACTTTCTAAATCACATACATCATAACCGCAACCACCGGCCCTGCAACTGCCTGGATAAATGATGGTAAATTCTTATCTTCTTTCTGTTCCAGATCATTTTCCGTAACCTGAACTCCCTGTTTCTTAGAAAGCATCGTAGATAATAAGATTGTCACAACTACTGCACAGATTGCCGGAATAAAGTTCTTCATCATAAGTGATTTAAGGTCTACTTTAAATGCCTCGGATACCGCAATCGTATTTGGATTCGGTGATATGATATTTCCGGCCTTTCCTCCTCCGATCATCGCAAGAAGCAGCGCCTCTTTGTGATATCCGGACTTCTTTCCAATCGCAAGTGCTCTTTTTTCTCCTGTATGTTATCTTTTATAAAATATAAAAATCTATTTCAGACTTTATTTCTTTTCATTTTTACCTGTTCTGCCTTATCTCCATAAACGGTATACTTGTTCCGCAGTATCCGCCAGGTTTCTCTTCGCATTTTCATTCTTCATGGCTTCTTCCAGCGTGGTAATGCCTCGTAAAACCGGGAAGAATGCGTCAATTCCATGCTCGTTACATTCTCTTGCATCCCGTTCTACCGATCCTGCAAATGCGATCACTGTCTTTCCGTATTTTTTAGCCAGCTTTGCTACTCCGATCGGTGCTTTTCCCATAGCCGTCTGTCTGTCCAGTCTTCCTTCTCCCGTAACTACCAGATCCGCATCTTTGATATATTCTTCCAGCTGTGTCTCCTCCAGTACGATCTTGATCCCGGATTCCAGCACTGCATTGGTAAATGTTAAAAATGCGAATCCCAGTCCTCCGGCAGCTCCGGTTCCGGCCTGTTTTGCATTTGCTTTCGGAAATTTTTCTTTTGCCAGTGCCGCATAATATGCCAGCCATTTGTCCATCTGCATGATCATAGATGGCGTTGCTCCTTTCTGCGGTCCGTAAACAGCACTTGCTCCCTGCTCTCCACACAGCGTATTTGTTACATCACACGCAATCCGGAACTCACATTCTTTCAGTTCTGGTATCACATAGGTATCCGTGATCGTCTCCAGTTCTTCCAGACCTCTTGCACCAAATGGTACCGGCTGTCCATTCTTGTTCATGAATCCGAATCCAAGTGCCTGCAGCATCCCGATACCTCCGTCATTCGTTGCACTGCCTCCGATTCCGATGATAAATCTTCTACAGCCTTTTCCAATCGCATCTTTGATTACTTCCCCGACACCGTAAGTCGTTGTGTAAAGTGGATTCTTCTTTTCATCCGGCACCAGTGTAATTCCCGCTGCTCCTGCCATCTCAATTACTGCCGTCTTGCTGCTTTCAATGATTCCATATTCACAGACTACCGGTGTTCCAAGTGGTCCCGTCACCTGAATCTCCTGTTTCATGCCATTCATTCCGGCAACAAGCGCGTCTACCGTTCCTTCGCCTCCGTCTGCCAGCGGTCTGATCTGCACATCCACATCTGAATCTACTCTGTGTATTCCTTCTGTTACTGCAAGTCCTGCTTCCATCGAAGTCATACTTCCTTTAAATGAATCGATTGCTGTTACAATTTTCACAGTTTGTTTCCTCCTCATTTTCACAGATTTTCGTTATTTGTTTTGTGTTATTCACTGACTGTTTCCTACATCTAGGTCTTTTGGATTTATTCATACTATAACAAACTTTTTCAGTCATTTATATGTTCTTTATAACATATTTTTTTAAATTATGCTTCCATTCTGCAGGTTGCCGTGGGAAAATCCACTCCTGTTTTTCAAGTTCATCATTCTTATGAATCTGCCCTGACTGCAATAAATACTCTGACAAACACATCCGAAAATTTTGCGCTTTTGCGTCAGCCTTTTTCTTCATGCCCTTGGCATATTCTGAGTATCTTGATTTTCTACCCATGACTTTTCCTCCATTTTTGTGCAACAAAAAGCAGCCTGTAGATTGATTTCTCAATCCCCCAGACTGCTAATAGTTCATTATTTTATTATTTGATGTAAATCTATGTGGTCTAATCGAAACGAATTTCCTCATTTATTTTCTCATGTATTTCTATTCTATTCTGGATGTCTATTGCATTAACAAGCCATCCATTCAGATTACAATTTTTAATAAATTCATCAATTCGATTTATACCATACATTTCCTTAATTGTTACAACTACTCCAAATCTCAATCCAACACCATCTTCAGGATCAAGTCTATTGTTTGTTTTTATTTCCATTCCCCAGTTTTTATTTCTATAGGACTTTTTGGGAACACGTCTATCCTTTACCTTTTCTGCTACATACTTAACATTGTCCCATTTTCTAAATCGTTCCCTTGCATCACCTTCAAGGATATAACTTCTAGATTCTCCTATATCATCTAAGTTCTGCTTATCGTCATTTATTTCATTCAGTTTGCCATCATCTTGAATTCTTCCAAAATGAAGGTTAAGTTCCGTATTTGTATAATCTACTCCTTGTGCTCTATCACATAACGGAAAGTAACACATTGTAGCTCTGGCATAATACGGATAAGTATCAGCTTTCAACGGTATCGGAAAATGATAATTGTAAGTATTCCATTTTTCACTCACATCCGTAACCAAAAATCTGATTTCATCTTCAGGCGTCTGGATAATATCTGTTATCTTAATAGGAACAATTCCATGACCATACAGTGCCACTTCCTCTGGAGTTGGTGCATCGTTCCAGCCTCTGGCAGCATCAATGATCAATGCTTTAGCAATTTCTCTATTTAATCCTAAAACATCAATTAAATATGCCAATTTTCTTGCAATCCAAGGAGCGGCAAAAGAAGTTCCTGCAACAAATGTAGCTCCCAAAGGTTCACACACCTGAATATATTGCTCTTCACTTCCACCGTAGTAGCTCACATCAGGTTTTGCAAAGAAAGACAAAGCTAACCCCTTACGTGAATATTTGGTAGACAAACCACTCTTTGTTACAGCATTGACTACCATACTATTTATCGAATCTGCCGGAGAACCTATTTTGTTTACATCCTCACGAGATTTATTTGTACCTGCAACGACAAATATTACATCATTTTCATACTGAATCTGATCTAACACAGCTGCTTCTGCTGAAATAAAGTTATCATTTATTTCCTGATTACTACCCAAAGAAATGTTCCAAACCTTAATGTCTTTGTTACCCTCAATTATTGTTTTAATAAGTTTGATAATAGTAAAAGATGAAAATTGTGCTCCCGCTGCAACACCAAAATGTCGTACCTTAAATCTACCGCATCCATCATCCAACCATGGATTCATTTTAGGTCCGTCTACAATTATCGAGGATACCGCCGTACCATGACGATAATCATTCTGGCCTTTTGGAATATTATCATCAACCATATCATGATATTCCACCCATTTAGAAAAATAGACGCGCTTATCAAACAAAGTATCAATAACACCTATTGTTGGTTCAATTCCTGGATTCGGTATCGAAGTAATATCGCTCTCATACTCCTCAATAAAATCATCCGGCGATAAATCTGACAAATTCTCTGTTGCCATTGCCACCAGATACGGTGCCTTCTCGTACAAAAGATTCATTTGATTTTCATCGAGATAAACGGTTCTATTATCAAGTATTCTAGACGACAGTATATCAATACCTATCTTATTAAAAACATACTTTACATCAACTCCAATATCAAATAATGTGATAATACTCTCTTTGTCGTGTTTGCGAGCCATTTCAACTTCGAAGTCATCTATATATGAAACATCTGCAACAATTTGTCTAAATAGTGTTTTACTCAAAAAATACTTTTTAAAATCAATTCGATCAAAAAGTATTTTTTGTTCAAATACTTCTTTGGAAATACCATCTGTAAAATATATTGTCAAAACCTTACTCACATTTTCTAATAGCTTAATGCTATCTTCAATATCAGCATCTTCTAAAAAATAGGTGATTATGTGCTTTGTCTTCTCTGTGTTAAATTTTGCCCCAACAATCGCATAATTTGATTGATCACCTTTAAATAATCCTGATATTCGATTGGTTTTTGCAACTATTTTATTGTAATGAACACTTATCAATATCCCGGAAAATGGCTTATCTTCATTCATCCAAAATTCTCTCAATGATTGCAGTTTCGACTGAAGCTTTTTGACATGATTATTAGTAACAACAACTTTACTGTTTATTGCTGCTCCCCCACCATTACCCTTCTTGGATTCTTGCACAAAGCGTTTACCTTTCAATTCAAGGACATTATTCATCTTGTACCCCCTCCTTATTTAATTTTCTGGATACACTACTTTTTGACTCCCCCTTCAGCTTTTCAATTTCACGTACAGTAAAACCTTGCGCATATAATGTTTCAATATCGGTTCCGTCAATATTTCCAATAAGATTATTATATAATCTTCTCAGGTAATCAAACTCTGAATTAACATCACTAAATGCCAGTGATGTCTTGATAACATTTTTTAACTCTCCCGGATATGGTAATTTGGGACAGACATTAAGAATTTTCTTAAACAACCTTGTGTCCTTTGATACGCTCTTAAAGTTTTTAACAAAAGAAGCAAAATAGAACTCTGCCACTTCTATTAAATCTTCCTTTTTGTACCTATCAAAATTAATTACTGCATCAAATCTTCTAACCAGTGCTTTATCAAAATTAGAAAACAAATTTGTCGTTGCAATAATTACTATTTCTTTGTTCAAATCCGTTAATCTATCTAATTCTCGTAAAATGGTAGAGGTCGCTCTTCCCATCTCTCTAACATCATTTGAACTGATTCTATCCAATGCAATTACGTCTATCTCGTCAAATAAAACAACAACCTTATTCGAATAAGGAAGACTATTTATTTCATTGAAGACAGTCGCAATATTTTTATTTGTTTGTCCCAATTTGCTATCAATCAAGTTTTCAAAATCAATGCAAAACAAAGTTCTATCTAATAATCTTGCAACCTGTTTTGCAGCCTCAGTCTTTCCACTACCAGGCAATCCTTCAAACAGAAATTTATTTATACCAACATTATGATTTACTGCATTAATTATTCCTTTAACATCTTCGGATATCTCTGTTGGCAGATACAAAGGATCTGCTCCCCTTGTATCTATAGTTTTTAGGAAATCGCTCTCATAATCACTTCCCTGTGGAGCATATAAATTAGATTCTGCGATAAGTCCCATAATGTATTCAGCTAACTGATCATCGCCAATGCTATCAAAGTATCTCGCTATACTTATTGCCTCATTACGAAAGCCATTTTCATTTCTTTCAACATGATATTTTATCAAGTTTAATACATTTTGTTTTTTCATAAAACCCACCTCCAGCTTTCTGAAAACAGAATACAATACAACGGGACAAAAGTCAAGTTTTTGGGACAATTATTATTTTATCTATATAGTATCTTGTAGAATATATCCCACAGATACTATATAGATATTCAATTTTCTTAAATACTTAAATATAAAAAGATTATCTTATTCTTCATCTTCACTAGAAACATCTCCGCCCTCTTCCTCAGCGTCATCGATGTCATCTTCATCATCCGGAATCTTGTAAGTGATAAACTCATGCATTCCAAATTCCAGATCCTCCGTATTCAAAAGATGAGAACACATCCAAATATTTCCGGTCATTGCTTCTCCTTTCGGGACTTTTCATACTGCTTTCTCTGCATGTAAGCTGAATAGGTACAAGGCTTCTGGTGAAACTGCTCCAGATATTCATCAAAGATATCTCTGTTAATCAGAACTGTTCCATCGATTCTGCAGATAGCACCTGCCTCATCAGCCATCTCAAGTAGTTTCCTGTGAGTAAGACTGTAGACACTCTCAGCATCCTTATACTTCAGAAACTGTCGCCTAAGTTTTCCGGCTCTTTCTCTGACAGCATTTACTCGCTCAATCGTCATATACTCCTCTGTTTCAAGCTGCATCCCGGTTCCTCCCTTCATATTGATTTGACAGAATCACATTGTTGGTTCATGGACGCAAGAAAGGCCACCTTCTAAATTTCTTTAGAAAGTGGCCTGTTTTACTATCATAATCGATCTCATAATATCTCAAATCTTTTTATATATCAACATTCAACAATCTCTTGAGACCTTTTTTATTCCTTGGAAGAGATCGATTCGGATTCAACGCATGCAAGTAATCACCCAACTCACTATCAGCGATATCTTGATTCATTGCGATTTCCAAATAGTTCTTTGCCCTTGATACACCAACATACAGTAGCCGTCTATCTTCCTCAGATTTTAACCCAATCATTGATGCATCCACGACTAGGATAGCTTCCGCTTCAAGGCCTTTGAATTTTCTTATAGTAGTAAAATGTACTTTCCCTGGCTCTCGTTTTTCAGACAACTCAAAACCAGCATATTTACGTTTCGCATCAATAAAAGAATTATCCAAAGTCGATGCAGATAGAATGGTAATCTTATCAGCTGGTACGTTCTAGGAAGCCCTCGACTATGGCTGTCATCTCCTTTTCTGTTGAATAAAATCTTAAAAAAGGAACTTCACCGTGAATCTCATTTAATGTCAAATTCTCTTTCCCGATAATACTGCATGCGGTCTTAAATATTTCTGCTGTATTCCTGCAGTTTTTGCTTAGAACAAGCCTACATTCTGCATCTTCGAGCCAATGTGGCTGACGTTTTTTCATAATAAACTGATTCTTGTCGTAGAACACATAAAAACTGCCCTTTTTGCTCTTCGATAAGTCATAAAGCCTATTCAATAGCCGGTCATCTAAATCCTGCCCTTCATCAACAATAACATTTTTATATTTCCAGTTTTCTTTATCAAAAACGACTTCCAAATACTCTTCGAATTCAGCCAGAACATCATCTATCTTCGAATCCGTTGCCCCCATAATCTCATATGCCAAAGAGTGCGCATTATGAAAAACAACACCAGGAATCGTATTGTTCTCCCGGAGTGAATCTCTTAGAAAGCTGTTATAGCACAAAAATAGGACACTTTCTCCCTGCTCCGCAAGCATCTTAGCCTTTTCTATCGCTAACACAGTTTTTCCTGTTCCGGCAAGCCCATGGATTACTGCCGTATCCTGTTCGACAAGGAAATCCAAAAGGGCGATCTGTTGATTTGTAAGCCTAATATAAATATGCTCCGACTCGTTAATTGTCGTTCCCAACTTAGGAACCGCGTGGAAATACGGGCACAAAACATCCATCACACATCTTGTGTCATCGCCAGAAAGCGGGCGAGTGTTTACACGCAATTTATCTTTCCAAAAATCATAAGCATCCTCTATAACTGACTGAGCATTTAATAATGATTTCTTATCAAATGTAATCTCTACTGCCGCTTCGGGAGGAAGCTCATCATTGGGTTTGAACTCAATAGACGGGAACCAGACTGCATAGCAAAGCATCGGCCGTGTAAATCTCGTCCGATTTGCATGCTTTATAATGCGGTCAAAGATCTCATATTGGCTCTTTCTCGCCTGGACATACGGAGATATCTCCTTCTTTTGGTCGGAATTCCTATTCGTTTGAATCCATTTTCCACCTTTATACTCTATCTCTCCGGACTTGACCTCAATCACCATTATTCCATGCACAGGATGGAACAGAATGAAATCCGCCTCTCCTATCGTTCGGTCATTACCAATGCTGATCCAGCTTAAAGAATAGAAAACCGTATAATCCTTACCTAAGAGTTTTAAGGCTTCATAAACCTCTTTCTCACCTGGGCTATTATTGAAATCCTCCGGTTTAACATCCGGTATAAAAACTGCCATGCCTTCACTCTCCTATGTTAAGTGCCTTTCTGACAAGCATTTCCGCAGAGTCCCCTGCTTCAATACTACTCACAAATTCCTCAAATTTTGCAACGCGGTGCACCTTTTTCTTTTCTTGATCCGAAATAATCTCGGCTTTCAATTCATCATCAAGTTTCCTTTCCTGAACATAAAAGATGGAGCGATCAGGAGCCTTGCTCATTCTAAGTGCTCGATTAACGCATAACTCCCATATATTCAAAATCATGGAGTTAATGTTTTTCCCGCTTTTTTTAGCAGCAACTGTCGTTGATCCATTCCTTGCGTACTGTTTTATCGAATCCAAGAAAGATTGTCCTTCCTCTGTGATTGAATCTAAGCACCTAGTGGATGCTAATCCCTTCGCAATTACAGAAAAGACTCCATATTCTAACAACAAAGCAAATGCAATGCGCTGTTCTTCGTTCATATCTTCATATGACACATGCCCAAAGGCCACATCTCCCTTCGGCTTTCGATCTTCATACAAAGAAACCAAATCCGCCTCTGTGCACAAAGATTGATTCAAAAGCATCCTTCTTCCACGCTTGGATTGATTTGTGTATAGGAGATAACCATATGCCGGTTGATTATCTCTGCCTCCACGACCAACTTCCTGATAATACTGCTCCACTGTTTCAGATATGAGATAGTTTACAACCACTCGGATATCAGGGATGTCTACACCCATTCCGAATGCCGATGTAGCAAATACAATCTTTATATCTCCATTTTTAAAGCCTTCGAGTACATAAGCCTTGTATTTGTCATCCGCCTTAGAATCAAAATAAGCTACCCCTTCATATACATCCTTATACTTATCATAAAGCGTCCTCGTCGTCGGATGCTTGCCATATACTCTATGCGCGAAAACAAGGATTTTTTCTCCCCTATGCTTTTCAATAATGCGCTCTAATTCTTCATCCTTTGTATCTTCCTTGCCATCCTTAAGATTTAAGATTTCAAGATAAAGATTCTTACGCCATAGGTTTTCACCTTTAACAACATTGCTGATATGAAAATCTTTGATTACCTGCTGTTGCTGTTCTTCGTTTAGCGTCGCGGTGAGGCACAGCGTTGCCGGCCAACCGTCTCCTCCAAATATCCGATCTAAGAAATCTGGAATATTTCGATATGCCGGGCGGAATCCATCGCCCCACTGAGATATACAATGCGCCTCATCGACAACAACCAGACCAATGTCATCTCTTCGCTTGTTCAGCGCATATTCCAGATAGCCATCACTTGATATCCTCTCCGGAGACGTGAATATATATTGCGGCATTACTCCATTTGCCATGTCTGTAATCAACGCAAACTGTTTCTTATAATCCATTCCAGAAAAGCTAACTGTGGATATTCCCTTTGCTCGCATCTCGGCATTTTGCTGATTCATAAGCGCAATCAAAGGAGATATGATAATCGTCGTTTTCTCCATGCATAAACCAGCTACTTGATAGATCAACGACTTTCCGCCTCCAGTTGGCATCAAGCAGAGCGTATTCTTCCCTGCAAGAAGACTATCAATTGTCTCTTCCTGCACATCACGAAAGCCCTTTTTCTCGCTGAAATACTTTGCTAATACTTCTTCTTTCGTCATACTCATTTACCACGGTGTGTTGAATTTCAACACATCATCATTTCCAGTCAGCGTTGTAATATTATCCTGATTCTCTGCAGTGAAATAATCATAAAATGCATTCGTCAAAAGGAATCTATAATCAGTCGGAAACTCTTTATGAAAACGAGCTTGGATCTTTTGGTTAAGAATATTAAATATTCTTATGGTATAAAGTCCAAATGTCTGGTAAGGATAGAAATAGTTATGCTCTACCTCTATCGTTCCCGTCCGTGAATGAACCTCATCCTTAACCATGCAGAACTCAGAGCTATCGCTAGGCATATCTATGCCTTTCATATCCCGTCCGGTTAGGAAAAGGAGTGAAAAGATCCCCTTCTTGTAATTTCCAGGGAACACACGCGGATACATATGATTCAAAATATTTGAAACAATTCCGAAGCCGAATACCCCTGATTGATAACATGCAGCTTCATTCATTTCTTCCAATCCGGTATCAACGATTGTTTCAATCTGAGACATCCGTTCTTCATCCATCTCCTCGTTATAATCAGCCCCAAATGAAATGAAGTTATAGCATGTGTCAAATATCTTCTGGCTTGGTGATGCATAGAACTTTTTCTTCCATTCATTCAAAGCTTCCGCTTTACTCTGCAAGGTTTTGTTAATAACGTCGCATTCCTTTTTTAACGTTGTATTCTTGAAATCGTCTTTATCCATTTCATATTCGTCCTCGAATAGATCCAGGTCGAAAATGTCATGGTATTTCTCTGAGCGTTTATCATTTTTTTCGATCAGTTCTTGTACAAATGCGCTATAAGCATATTCCATTACGCCCTGATTTCCAAAGTTAGAAATACTCGTCAAAAAACTGTCGGCATATTGCTCCACATTCGGGAGCATAATACCCCATACCTTCTCGAAATGCTCCTGATCCACTAACAGCGCAAATTCTTTTTCCCAAATGGGACCATCCGTCATACTTTGAAACATTCTGTTTCCCTCCTCTTCAGATTAAAATTTGTGTCCTTTGTTCTTCTTGCCTTCAGCCGCATCCTTAATGCCTTCACCAATGGCAAAGTCATTAGCCATGTGAATACCTGTTATTTTCTCGGGACGCCTTTCATCCAAACTTCTTCGCAAATTCTACACAAATATCCTCTATCCGTATTGTTTGCCATGGGTATCATTTTCCCATCATGAGCGTAGCAAACCGAACAATAATGAATATCAGGGTTATCAGGCAATATAAATGATTGAGCGCCCTCGTCATATGTCATTTTCTCCCTGATATCTAATTGCTTTTTCAGCCTTTGATTCTCTTCATCCAGTTCATTTACCTGTTTCTTGATATCAATCAGACTGCTATACAATTTATCATCTTTGACCTTTTCAGCTTCTGTCATCAAGTCTCTTATCAATCCATAAATATCCATCACTACAGACATAGTATTCCTCCTTTAATTCATTCTTCATCCATGCTTTTCTTCAAAACAATTTTGGTAACAATACATTAAAACAGACTCATCTGCCCATTCATAATCTTATAGTAGCCGTGTTCTATTCTCTCATTGTCTTCATGGGTCATTATCTCGAAATTGCTTAATGCCTGTTGCTTAATGACGAGCTTAATCACGCACTCAAAGCAGCTGGTGACATCACTTTTGTTAATGTCCGAAAGGCATATAAGCTGAACATTGAAGTGTTTTGCAATATCAAACATAGGCTTCAGCAAATGCGCCGAGGTAATCTTTCCAAACGGATTATCCAGGATAAGAACGCTCTTGGCCTCTTTGCTTACGATTCCGGATGTGGATCGCGTATAATTCATAAGAGTAAGCACTACCGAGAAGAACACCACAAATTTTTCGGCTCCGGAGCTTTGGGTCAAGGTGTCTTCCCATCTCTTATAAGACGAATTCGCAACATTCAAATCAATCTTGTAAACCTTCACCGGGACAGTTTCCCTAATGATGTATTTGTGAAGGAGCCTTTCACTTCCTACAATGCTCTTCGCCCGTTTCTGAATCTGCTTTTCCTCAAAGTTATTAACCAGCATCTCCTTGATTTCGTTGGCGCCTTTCTCTATTTCATTTCGAATAGACATCCTGGATGCTTCTTCGGACAATTCCATTTCTTCAGGAAGGTCCATCTTCAGCATCGGGATTTGAGGCTTTCCATCATAGATATGTGCCTTTGAGCTACTGGCAATCATTCTGAGATCTTCGTACACTCGTTTTCCCTGTAAGAAGCACTGTTCGACCAAATCATTGAAATCGTTCGTAATCTCCCTAAGATCCGTTTCAATCTTGCTATTGATCTTGCGAATAGATTCAATCATTGCGGTAATGCTTTCACTTATTGTAAACAGGCGATCGCCTTTAATCTCAGTAGCATCGATCATCTCGCCAATCGCGTTCAATTTCCCTACAATCTCCGCCAGCGCGATGTCCTTATAAGTCGTGACAGTAGTCTGTATCTTTCTGTATAATTCCTCTCTCTTTCGAGTGTATTCAGTCTTGCTAAAGATAAGTTTTGCTTTAAGTGTTTTCCATTGCTCATCCGGATTCGCGCTCAAGATGGTGCCTTCAGCAACAATTCCTTCTGAATACCCCTCAAGTTCACTATTAACCTGATAAGAGATTTTTTCCAAAGAACGCTTTTCATTTTCTAAGATATTAAGCCGACTTCTAAGCCTCTTTATCTCTTCTCGTGCTTTTGATAATCTCTCTTTAAACGCTTCTCCAATTTCTTCTTGAGGAAGAGGAATACCCTCATGTTCAGCCAGAGCTTCCTGGGCATGCTTCACTTCCTGCTCTGCAGCAATATAATCGCCCTTCTTGTCTGTATACTCATCCTGCCTTGAATCCCGGGTCTTTTCATAAGTTTCTCTCTCTTGTCTTACTTTGGATAATATTTCCACTGAAAGCGTCGGATCTGCATATTCGCTCTCCTCGCACGAATAGCCGGCCAGTTCCTCTTCATACCTCTGCTTCGAATTCTGTTCTGATTCCAGAGTGCTTCTTAATCCTGCCAGACTCTCGTCCATATTACTCAAAAGTGCTTTGTACTGTGCGAAGAGGGTCGAATAATCACCTTCAAGAACTTCGGACGACTTAGCATTGTCGACATTTTCAAGAATGGAATTGATATCTCTTATCAAGACCTCAATACTTTTCATTCTTTCCTGCAATGACGCCATTTCCTTAACATGCATCTCCACAGCATCGCATGCAGCCTTATAATCAGCCTCGGCAGCACTTTTTGCCATGTACAAATCTTGCTCCGCTTTATACTTATCCTGCTCTTCAGATATCATTTCGCGCAATTCGCAAAACGAATCCAGCCATTTATCGACCTTCTGAATTAAGTCAGTACACTCCTTCTGCCGCTCTGTCAGATGGCTTCCTTCCTCTTGAAGCCTCTGCAGTTCACTCTCAAGCTCTTTCTTTTTTTTCTCAAATTCGCGGATTCGATCTTTATAACTTGCGATCTGAGTTTCCTGCACTTTTCTCCAATCTTCAGCATAAGTAAATCGGTCTGCTACATTCCGATCTTCCTTGCCTTCCTGCAGATGGTTTAGAAGCTGAGCCAGTCGGTCTTCCAGATTGGATATTTCATCGCTTAAGCGGTCAAAATATCCCTCTCTATCGGCGAAGAAGCTTTTATCATGCGCGGTTAGAAAAGCACCTGCTTCCTTTGTTCCATCAAAGATATGATCAATTTGTGCCATCGTAAACAGAGGAACTACAGCCGGAAGCCATTCGATGTTTCCGGCTGACAATAGTCTCTTGATGTCTTTCTCATTATTGAACAATAGTGCATAGGCCATCTCCGGGTAAGTACCCAGGATCTCCTCCGCTCTGTCTACGGATACTGTGCCAGCCTCAATCAGACCACATATATACTCTTCACCGGTTGTTGGATTTAATCCCGTTGAATTCACATAAGCCATGATTTCCGGGAGTATATGCAGATAGCCTGACTCTGCCGCTTTCCTTTTCTCTTTGAGACTGTCAAGCTTTCGCTTTTTTGTCGCAATATCCGCCTCAGTCGTGTCAATATCCCTACGGATCTCATCACGCAGAACTCCCGTAAAAGCTGCAGTACTTTCATGGCTATACTTCTCGCAGATTCTTACAATCTGTTCAAAGATAGAATCATATTCTCCTAACTCACTCTCCGCATCTTCTAAAGATCGAGATACATTATTAACATTAATCGTTAAATCCGCAATTTCCCCTGGAATCTGGTTCTCCCGTTTCTTGATGTCCTCAAATCGTTCCGCAATTCTCGCAAGTGCGGTCTCTTGCTCCTTTTTCGACTCCTCTCTCTGGGATTTCGCAGCCTCAAGTTCCTCTTCTGCGTAAAAACCCGTAAATCTTCTGATAACATCTATCTGAAGATTGGCAACTCTCTTATCTGTATTACTCTTGCTTGCATTAAGTGCCGCTTCCGCTTCAGTATATCTTTTGCTCGCACTATCACGTGCTGCCTCGGACTTTTTCTTTGCGTCCTGGCATTCCTTTACGGTTGCGGATTCCTGGTTGATTTTTTCCTCCAGTTCCGCTCTTATGCTCTCCTGCTCGCTTTTCGCCTCCCTAGCCTTAACCAGAACGGAATACTTCAAATTTGCAATGCGTTCTGCGTCATCCGAATGATTCTCTTTGTCTTCTATAAGCTTCTTAAGCCCTGTAATCTTTCCGTCCGCTTTCTGTATCTGCCGATAAAGCTTTGCGCTCTGCAGGATGTCTTCTTCATGTCTCTTAGCCTCAAGCGTAGCTTTACTTTGTTCAAGAAGAGCTAGAGCCTCTTCCATATCCGCTTTTACACGATCACGCTTTTCACTGGCGACATAATAGTTCTTTGATTTCTTCTCGTGATCAATACGAGTTATCAAAGTATTCTGTCCTTCAATTTCCTGAGCAACCCGGCCAGTATCCTCATTGACCGCATTCATACGATTACCAAGTGCAGCCGCAAATCCCCTTGTTTCTGACACGTTCGCAACAAACGCATCGTTGGCATTATAGAGGTCATCACTTATCTCGCTAACGCCCTCGAGATCCTCCAGCAGTTTCTTGTTGGTGTCCCGCTGCTTAATTACCGATTCCTTGTCCATAATCTTCTTGGCATAGTTAATAAGCATCGTTTCTAGGGAACAGTCAGTACCTTGGGATGCCACGCTCATCAGTTTTTGCTCAATAGCCGGTATGAAAAATTTTGCTATCAGCTTGTCGGAGGTTTTTGCTTCATCAAAATACTGATTAAGACCACCTTCGTCCTTATTCAGCACTTCAATAACACTTTCCCACTCCGTCCTGAAAATCCCATATTCCGCCAGAAATTCAGCCCACTTTACCGCATCATCTGAGGAATAATATGTCAAAAGTCCCCTACTTGACTTTGCCTTTTCTCTAACATAGTCAAACTGAGCCGGGACATAATTTCCATTATCGTTGCTTGACAGCTCAAGACTCGAGATACTATACGCTGAAAATGTGTCGTAATGCGTCGTAAAGGTATAGTATTTAACGGAATTGCCTCTTTTGTCCTCTTCTGTCGATGCACTCGAACTTGCTGCAATCGAAATACCGGTCAGCAGTTTTTCCTTGCTTCCATCCAAGTTCCATTCCAGCAATATATACGAATGGTCACCCGTGTGTGAAAAATAGTCTTCAATACGTCTTCCACCGGCCATTGCCTTTGGATGTACCGGTTGCATCATAAGCTGAACAAGGACTGTCTTTCCACCACCATTATTTAAATTAAACAACGTATTCAAAGCCTTTCCCGTATCAGGAGAAGCTAGATCATATAACTCATCCGGAATAAAGCGGTTTCCGTCATTGTAATTGAAATTCACTATCCGGATCTTACTTATCTGAGGCATGATTTTCCTCCTCTATCCAGCTATTGATCGTCTGAACACGATCCTTACGCAGCACATAGGGCATAAGATCTTTTGCTTTTTTCGTAGGCCTTATTCGTCCGCCCTCGTCTTCCAGAAAGAGCTCATCTGCCTTGAACTTCAGCAGGATTTTATTTACGACTCCATAACGGTCATCAATCCTCTTACTGGTTATTTCGCCTTCCTTCTTACTCAGCCAATCCTCTGCCAGCATGTGGAAGTTTTCGCTGTAATCATCCGTTTTGTCATCCTTATCAATATCATCGCGAGTAACGTCCTGACAATGCTTTGTGAATTCTTTGATCAGTTCTTCCTTTGTAGTGAAGTCTCTGGTCAGTGCATCCACTCCTTCACCCTTGAAAAAGATGAACAGAATATATATTGCCAGATAATTCATCAAGTAAAGATCCCTGCTCCTCACCTCATTCGTAGCCTTGATATCAGCACGATAATCTACATTGTTCTTGAGGAAGAGATCATTATCCTGGGTCGGAACCATATAGATTCGATCCTGCGCCTGAATGATTTCAAAGCCCAGCTCAATCCCCATTTGATCAAGTTCATCCCTGGCCTCATTATCTTCCACAAGGTTCCACATCAGACTGTTATCATTTCTGTCAATCCAGCCTTTTTTCATAAGTTCATGAAATAGTTTAAGGGCACTGTTGTTCATCGCTCCACCTCAACCATATAATTTGTCATTTGGATCCTTATAGAATCCTCTCCATCCCGCATATCAAAATCAAAGGATTCGTCCGATGTCGTAAACTGCAGTCTCTGCATTCCCAGATACTCCTTGGGCAGTTTCGATAAAATCCATAGCAGATCCAGTTCTCCCAAAGGTTCCGCAACAATAACGTCTTCCGTGTTCCTCAATTCTTCAAGGTCGATCTTTCCCGTTTGATAGATCGTCATTAGTGTATTGGGAAAGTAGCCACCTGTGCTCCATTTCATCAATTCATCCACTGACAACGAATGAATGTACTCTTTTATCTCGAAGGACGTTTTGTCTTGCGCGTATGCAAAAAATGATCTGCAGATATCCAAATATAACTCGTTACGCTCTCGAATCCGTCTTTCTGCTTCTTCGTCTTCGTTATCAATTTTTAATCCTGGCTCATCTTCTTCATTAGTGATATAACCATAAGCCGCATAAAAGTTCTCGATACTGAATTTCTTCTCCAGTCCGGGACTAGCGAGTGGCCAAAGCAGCGTTAATACCGCATCGCCCAAACCATCACCCATTCTGCGGAGTTTGACCATTATGTCCTGATCAAAATTCATCCGTTCAAAGCTCTTGATTGCAAAACTATCACGAAGAATCTGGTTATAGGAATCTGATGCAAGATTTTTCGCATTGATCAAAGACCGCTGTTCGGTGATAGTCAGATCAAGATTCTTGTTTATTTCATTTAATTCTCTAAGGTTCTTCCTAGCCTCTTCCGTATCAGCACCACTTTCGAGAGCATTCTTTATAGCCTCCGCCTCCCGTAATGCAGTCTTGTGTATCTCCTGCAGTTCCCGTTGCTCATCTACCATCAAGGTTCGGAACTGCCCAACAATTCTCTCATACTCATCAACAGTAATCTTTGTAATGTTCTCACGGCAGCGCAGAAGAAAGTCATCCAGGCTGTGTCCCATATTACGCAACCGGGCTACCAGTTCCCTACTTTGCGTCAAAGCCTTGGAATAATTCTTTCTCTTCATGTATTCCTGCATTTTGAAGCGGGTCACGGAGTAGTCCAGTTCCGACTCTATCTCCATCGACCTGTATAAGAAGTCGAACACATCATCAGTAAGATAGTATGATCCTTTTTCCTCATTGATCAGTCGAACCGGCATGCTCTTGAACACTTCCTCATCTGCAAAGAAAGTGTTGTACTCTATCATTTTTCCATTGTTCTGGAGCACATTTACGACTATATAATAGGCCAGCTTGTTCGTATCAACCTCATACGTCTCCGGTACAATCTGAATAATGCTATCGAGGAACCCCTCTATATCCTTTAAAGTGCAAGTCTGAACATCACTGAGCGTACGCTCCTTAATGTACAAAAGAACTGCCACGGTCAAGTTGTTTAAGGTGTCAAAATCGCCCTTAAACATCTCCCGAATATCGTCCGGGCAATTCGAGACAGAAATGCTTCGAACAATATCAATAAACTTCATTCTGTTTTGAAAGCCCGTAAGCATTTCTTTAATATCAGGGCGAAGCATTCAATCACCTCTCGCTTAATACGGTATAGGGTATAATTTCTTGCGGGATCAGCTTATTTTCTTCTAAAACACGGTTTAAAAAATGCCGCTCCTCTGTAGAAAAGCCTTCAAACAAATTCTCAAAAGATACTCCCTCCTTTTTAGAAGAGGGGCTATCCTCAAGGCAAATACTCTGCACTCGTTCAATCATTTTCCTATATCCCGGAATGAATAATTCTATATTCAGGGAATCGTTCACATCTCTTGTTCGTCGGAAGATATCAAAACCTTCACGATCAATATCCCCCCAATACAGGAAGGTAACATTGGGATTTCCCATAAATCTTACGTATTCGACCAGCGCTCCGGCTTTATTCGACACCTTGTTTCCATTTCCATAGACGACACCATCTATAGCCACGCCAAACAAGCTCTTAAAATGATCTTCAAACATACACCGCCGGATGTTGAACCATATATCTTTGTTCTCGCAAATAAGCAAGGTCAGGTCATTTTTCCGCTCAGGTATATAGTCGTGAAAGCAATACTCCGGAGTGTCATAGAATCCCAGATCTGATTCGGATATCTCTAAGTGTCGAAGCAGAGACTTCACCTCCGGATCATCCAACACCTTCTCACGACCAAAAATCTCAAAAGACCGTTCTTTCCTTGAAATCTGTTCCCCCGCTTTCCTCGAAAAGAGAAAAGTATTCAGACAGTCGACAACCTCTCTATGCTTCAGATACTCCTTAACATGCAAAGATAGGTATCCGGTCCTTTGCAAAGCCGGATGTAGCTGTCGAATCTGTTTTTCAACCTCTTCACTCGATTCTTCTTTTATCATGATCCGATACTTCTTAAACAGCGGATATTTACGATTTCCGTTCTGGCCTGAGTTCTTTACTGGTTCCAAAATTGAAGCGCCAGCCAGTTCAGAAATCCTATCATATAAGCCTTTCGTGTCCGCCGGATCTGCTTTCAGTAAGTCGGTCAAAGCCTCAAGTGTGATGCTCTTTTTCCCGTATGCTAGTAGTTTATTCTTAATGTCCATTTTCATCCTCTGGAATCATCTCCATAATGTCCCCGATATCGCACTGCAAATATGCGCAGATCCGCTTTAGGACATCCATTGATACATCCTCATTACGTCCCAATTTTGCTAACGTATTCGGGCTCATTTCTATAGCTTCTAACAAGTCCATCTTCTTCATGTTTTTATCGATAAGCATTTTCCACAACTTGTTATAACTTACTCTCATTACACAATTCCTCACATGCTACGCAGCATCAAACGGCTTTAGCAGCCTACAATAACTCAAAATAAATTATAACACTTACGACTTCAAATATCAATAATTTAATTATAGATACCTATAAATTCCATTCTATCCTTTCACTCCACTTTTCATTATCCACATTTTATGTCCTTTAAAACGGACTCCAGGCCAGATTTCTTAGATTTCTGTTACAGTTCACACCCACGCCAGTAAATGGATGTTTTTGTGCATATCGCCGAAATTTATTTTTTCATTTTGCACAAATGTCTCCCTTGAAATTTTCTTATCCACATCTCTGTCCAGCCCCCTCTTTTATCCTCTTTTTTCATTGCAGAGTACTCCCTTTTGTCCTTTTTTTCTCTTTCCAGAAGTCTCTTTTTCCTTCTCCTTACAACTTATCCACTCGGCATTCTGACGGTTCCTCTTTTTTCCCGGATTCGCTTTTTTCCACGCTTTCCTGTATAATCATCTCATAAGAACCGAGGTGATAGATCGCTGAGATGGCTTGTCTGAACCCTAACGCCCAGATCATCGTCATTCTTCTTCCGCCTGTTGTATTCCACTTCAAAAAGGATCCGATTAAACAACCCTGTTTCGTAACAGTCTACCAACTGAGGAAATACGCTGTAGTTCTTGTAGATCAGTAGGAAGCGTTCATGCGGATTTGAATTACCGTAGGCTTCCACCAGTTTTTCTTCTGTAATGCACATGTTCGCACCTCCATAACATTTCTTGGAGGTTAGGCTTGCGTCACCTCTTGCTTACATATGTCATTCTACGGAACGCCACGGAATAAATCGTTCGTCAAACGGTCAACTTCTGTTGACCGGTAGTCAACTCAAAAAAGTAAAAAGAAAAGACGTATGAAACCAAATGTCTCATACGCCTCATAGGATTTATGATTATAACTTTGTAAATTCATCAAGCTGCTTATCTACATCTCTTCCGGAATACATAACCCGAATCACTGTAACCAATTTCTTTGTCTTATCGGGGATATAGAAAATAACATAATTATCAACAGGCACAACTCGTGTATTTCGACTCTTCCAGGGCTCTCTTTCATATTGCCGGAACTTCTCCGGATACTCTCCCAAGGAAAGGATTTTTTCTTCGATCCGGTCAAGCTGTCCGGCTGCATTCTCAGGCGAAAGAAGATCAAATGCTATATACTCAAAGATACCGCGAAGATCGTTCTCAGCCTGCTCCGTAAAGGTAACATCATATTTCATACATTATAATCCCTTCGGATATCCGCAAAAACCTGAGCTGCAGATTTGGTACGCCCTGCCTGCATATCCGCATATCCTTTCTCAAGTTCCATGTCCAAAGTCTCTGCGTTCATTCTCGAAATATCAACAGGTCTCGCAGTTGGAATCTTTACCTCAAACGGAAGCCCCCTATTTAGAATGATCTGCTTATAAAACATATTGATAGCATTAGATGCCGGGATCCCCAAAGTAGCCAGAATTCCCTCAGCCTGTTCTTTAACATCCGGCTCTATTCTTGCATAAAGATTTGCTGATTTAGCTGCCATATCATCACGCCCCTTTCTTTTACCCATATTATAAGTCAATGTGCGGACAAAGGCAATACATTTTTTCAAATCAGTGCCATGATCTGCTTCAAAAGAATCTCTCTTACAGACTGATCCTTCACATCTCGCAACAAACCAAGCGCTTCGTCCGCAAATCCATCATTATTATCTGCAAAACCCAGCAGATAATTCGGCGTAGTCTGAAGTACTTTGGCTATCTCTGCCAGACCGCTGGCTCTCATCTCCTTCTTATCATTCTCGTAGTAGGAGATTATAGACTTCTCTACATATAATGCTTCCGCCAGTTCCTCCTGGGTCATTCCAAGTCTGATACGCTGTGCTCTGAGCCTCTGTCCTAATGTTTCTTCCTTAATAGATATGTTCATCTTCTCCTCTTTCCGGGCGAACCGGAAAAAAAGAGATGTACTGTTGTGTCCGTTACAATAAACAAAACGCACGAAAAGACTCCGTTTTACCGGTTATCTTTTCATGCGTCCGCGGTGGGTCATGCCCCCATATCATGAAGCCCTCATTCAGTTTTTCTGTAACTATAAGTTGTCTGTAACCCCGACAAACGAACTTGTTCGTTTGTATAGTTGTCATTATGCGTGTCATGCACGCTTGATTTCGTCCTGATTGCTAAAGCTTATAAGTAGCACTTTCCGAGAGCATCCGTTCTCTCGACAATCTGCCCCTCTGTAAAATTCTTGAGGGTCACTACTCTGGTACATTTGTGGGTATGGCATTTTATCATGATGCCGTTCATAGCCGTAGCCGTCCTGTCTCCGGTCAGTACATAGGAGATCCGCATGGATTGTTTAACAACTCACAGAGTTCTGAATATGATATATATCGAATATCTTCAATCTTGGATATCTCCGGAGTCAACAATTCTACTTCACGGAACAATTCATAATCCCTCTTATATTCCTTGTTTTCCTTAGTATCCGATTTAATTTTTCCAGCACCAACGACTCCATATCCCTTGTGATAATACAAAACATAATCACCTTTTTGAAAGCTGTTTACCGATCCAGCTACAGATCCGTAAGCGCTAACCTTATGTTTGAGAGGAACATATCCCAGATGGAGTTCTCATCATATGCAAAGTTGGTATCAAATATAATACCTTTTCTATCTTTCGGATTTACATGCGTATCATATGGTTTTGAAAAGAATTCAAAATAATACTCATCACCTATCAAATAAATACGGTACGGAATAAAATCGATACTAAGCCCTTGTGCTTTCCAATAATCAACAGCAGAAACCAACCTGCTATCAGAGGAGCTACCAACTATTATCATTTTCTGCTCTCTATTGAATTGTACGTAATCCAAAGCAGAATCCAGCCCAAATGCATCTTTGTGTGCTTCTTTCAATTCCTGTTTGGGGAGCTTATATTTATCACAATACTTTGCATACGCCTCGTTCAAATCATAATATGACTTCTGACCCCAAGATTGGGCATAGCGCATCACCTGTATGGTTGTATCGCCCTGAACCTCTCCACGTTTTAATTCAAACAGAACAAGATTACCGTTCTTATCTAATGCACAAAGATCTGGCTCCTCCTGCCTAGCTCTTTCTTGAAAAATACGCATCAGCTGACCGTCTTCTATATAGAGATCGCCAAGATTTTCAGCCAAAAGATTTTCAAGATCCTTCTCTTTTTTGCCAAGGATTCAAAATCAGCATAAGGCATTAACTCAATTGTATTATCTTCTTTACTGAGCCTATATAACATAATTAAACACCCTCTTACTCACTCTATCAGCCCATGTTTTCTGAGTCTTGCACGAATTGCACCATTAGTTCGATTGTGAATCTTCGTAATTTCGAAAATCTTCATGCCACCATTAAACTCTTCATCAAGCTGCTTATCCTCTTCCTCTGACCAGGATGCACCGACTCCGTCAGGTCTGTTCATCTTCCGATTGTATGCAGCACGGTCAAAAGAAGCATTTTCTGCTACATCTTCTTCCTCGTCCTCAGTGGTGGCAACCTGATCACGGATCTCTATATAATGCTCAACTATTTCTTTCTGAACCGCGTGAGGATACTTCAGCACAGTATATACCGTGCCTATTTTACTGGTCTGTTCAACAGCAATAATGCCCTTCGTCTGACCGATCTCTGTCGGAACCTGCACAGATCTGCCATCGATATTCCGCTCTTCCACATACCCTTTTTCTGTAAGGAATCTATAGATATCCGTTCCAAATATATGTTTAACATTATTTCCGGAAGTAATCCTATTCAGTTCATCCTTGATCTCACCTACAAGATAGAGGTCGCAGTATTCGAACTTTTCCTCATCCTCAGGATTAAGATAAAAAGTTCCTTTTCGACTCCTCCGCTTCCTTGCCGACTTAACCCTTACTTCTGCAGTATCGTCATCATCTTTGATGCTTGTTACCGATTCAGGATTCTCATCTATAAAAGCCGTTATAGCCTCTATAAACCTCTCACCGTATTTCTCATACTTTGCTTCACCGACTCCCGATACTCCCAGCATAGATAATCTGTCCCGCGGAGCCTTAACACTCATGTCTATCAATGTTTTATCACTGAAGACAATATATGGCGGCATCCCCTCTTCCCTTGCAATAGTCAGTCTCAACTGGCGGAGAGTCTCAAATAATTCGTATCCGGCCTTAGTAAGAGAATCAGTGCTTCTCCTGCTACGGCTTCTAGTCTGTCTTTCAGGTTCTCTGTCTTCGTATGTTCTGATCAAGACACGTGCACTCGCTTCCTTAAGAGGATCTATATTTCCTAAGCGGATCACGCTATATTTATCTGCAGTCTGGTAAAGATATCCATCCAAAAGCAGTTGGCCGATAAGGAGCCTCAGCTCTGATTCAGATCGACTCTTTAACGCACCGTATGTCTTGTATTCAGTGGTTCCAAGTTCTTTTAATCTGGCTCTGTTCGCGCCAAGGAGAGTTCCAAGGATTATATTCAATCCATATCTGCCCTTTGTTTCCCATACACAATTGATGACCAGCTTGGCATCCTCTGTCATATCAATCTCAGCAAACTCTCTATGGCAATTTCCGCAGCTGTCACAAGGCTCGTTGCGCTTCTCTCCGAAGTATTCAAGGATATAGTTTCGAAGGCATCCGGATGTTCTGCAATATCCTTCCATGATCTGAAGTCTTTTTGCATCCCTTTGCCTGATCAGTTCAATATCTTCATATGGAATATCCGTAAAATCCTTATGATCCAAAAGGAACTTGTTTATCATAATATCCTGAGCCGAGAACAGCAGTATGCATTGTGACGGTTCACCGTCTCTCCCCGCACGGCCGGCTTCCTGATAGTAGTTCTCCATGCTCTGCGGCATGTTGTAATGAATAACAAATCGGACATTGGATTTATCAATACCCATACCGAATGCATTTGTAGCTATGATCACAGGCGATCTGTCATATATGAAATCATTCTGACTTTCTTTACGGTCTTCATTATTCATTCCGGCATGATACCTTGCTACCTGAATTCCAGCATTTGAAAGAAGTTCATACAATGCATCTACATTTTTTCTTGTAGCGCAGTATATGATGCCGCTGTCCTCAGGATGATTTTTGATATATTCCAAAACATAGTCATCCTTCTTCTTGATCGTTTCCACATCAAAATACAGATTCTCACGATCAAAACCGGTCACCACGATCTTGGGATCCTTCAGTTTAAGAACACATGAAATATCATTTTTTACTTCTTCAGTTGCTGTAGCTGTAAAGGCACTTACTATAGGTCTCTTGCTCAGACCATCTATAAAATCCACTATTTTAAGATAGCTTGGTCTGAAGTCCTGACCCCATTGAGAAATACAGTGGGCCTCATCTACCGTAACCATTGAGATACCGACTTTGTCAACAAAATTAGTAAACTCATAACTTTCAAGGCGTTCCGGCGCAACATACAGGATCTTATATGCTCCATCAAGTGCTCTGGCATATACTGTAGATATCTGCGATTCCGTCAATGAAGAGTTAATATATCCTGCCTTGATCCCCGCCTCATTCAATGCTTTGACCTGATCCTGCATAAGTGAAATAAGCGGTGAAATAACAATCGTAATACCTGGCGAGAGTAATGCAGGTACCTGATAACAAATTGACTTACCTGATCCCGTCGGCATGATTGCCAATACATCTTTTCCTGCAAGAATCGAATCAATGATCTCTTCCTGTCCGGGTTTATAGGAATCATAACCAAAGTAGACTTTTAATGCTTCTTTTGCATCCATGCTTAATACCAAATGCCGTTACATATCAAACGGTATCTTATTCCCTTCCAGTTGTTTCTTTAGCTTTTTAAGCTTACCCTCTGTAATACTCTCTGAATAATGCAATCCCTCATAAGTTGAATGGAGAACGGGATACTTTCCCTTGGTTTTTAGAATATAGTGTTCCGAAATCATCCAGTCGACTACGGTTCTTACTGCATCTCCTGAAAGCGTCTTATAGATTCCATACTCCAGAATCTTATCCAGCTTATTGTCCTGGATCCGTTTGTTCTCCTCACCACATAGGACCTCGCAAAATACTGTCATACCATAGAATTTAATCCTGCTAACATTTTGCCAAGCCTTAACAATATTGAATACAACGTCATTCAGATCCAGTTCACCATAGAGAACCGGATTGGCTTCAGGAGCCACAAAGAATACCCTGTTTTTGGTCCTGGTCATTGCAACATAAAAGAGTCTACGTTCTTCTGCATAATCTATAGACCGATCCCCTTTTATAACCAACGAAAGCACCGGATCATCTTCAACTTTTGTCGGGAAGCCATATGTTTCATTTTTGCCGTTTATGACTATTACATCATCATATCCCAGTCCCTTTGAAGAATGCTTTGTTCTTTTTCCGGTATTAACGAATAGATACTGAATGCCGAAGGTGCGGTAAAAGGTATTACTAATCGAACCATTACTATTCCCCATAATATTAAAAATGTTTTCTTGGGTAATTGGTTAATCAGTAATGCCCGTAGTATTACAATGGCAAAACCAATGGATTTGTAGTACTTTCGGGGCAAGGTTGGACGCATTTGAACGTCTATGGATTTCCATAATTCTCAGTGAATCCGTACACTAATTGAGACTTTTCATCGTCGGGAATTTTTTTGATTGCTCAGGTTACTCTTGTATATCCTTGCAAGCCCTTGGAAAATGGGCTTTCCCGGATTCTATATACTTGGTCACTCTTGGATGTTTTTTTGACTTTTGTACGTCCAAAAGATGTCATTCGCCTTAAAATACGTCTTTTTTTGCATATACTGCTGTATCTATATTTGAAAATATGGTGCAAACGGCATTACGGAATATGAACTCCGTAACGGTATAGCAGAAATATCCGATGATACGCAGATGACACTGTTTACTGCCACTGGACTTCTGCCTGGAAGCAAGTTTATCCTACATCAAGCACGACTGTTCAAGTATTCCTCCGCGAGAATAAACGCCCCGCTTGAAGTCCAAGTATACGCCCTGTCGCGTAAGCCCTCGCCTGTTACGGCGTTATAGTTCTCAGCAAAGCCGCTTTGCTTTGCCATTTCAAGGAATTTTCGGGCGGTCTCTTTGGCGAGGTCAATCTCGCCGCACCTGCTCAGTCCGTCGCACAAAATAACCGTTGACGGTGCCCATATCGGACCGCGCCAGTAGCCGTCAGGTCGGTAACAATTGCTGTCAAGGCTCTCCGTCGCAAAGCCGTGATCAGTGATGAATCTTCCACATTTTAACTTGTCTATCATATTTTTCCGATACTCTTTCGGCAATCTGTCGCCCAAAATCAGGCATAGATACGGCAGAAGACTTTGGTTTTCAACAACCTTGTGAGTGCCGCTCTGAAATGCTGTCGGCAGACCGTTTACAAAGCACTTCTCCAAAAAATTGCTTGAGGCCTTCTCGAATCTTGCTTTCCAATTGTCACTCTCTTGAGGCATACCAAGGCTCTCTGCAAGTTCGGCGAGCATAGCCATCTGCACAAGTAAAAACGCCTGCAGATCTGGAGAAGCTATCGGCGGAACAGTTGCAAATACCGTCGAGTTGTCCCAGCCCGAATCATTTCCGTGGACATATTCACAGACACCGTCGCCATCAAAATCGCGGTAATTTATCCACCAAAGCGTCTGCTTTTCAAGTGCAGAGTATGCCTCTGTAAGCTGATTTTTAGTGAGCGTCATACCGTTTTCAAGTATTTTCTTGAGCGTCCAGCCGTGTATCGGCGGCTTGACATAGTTCCATATCACCTTTGAATCGTTCACGCTGTCAGGAAGTCTGCCCGATTTATCCTGAAAATCAAACATTATCATGAACTGTTCCCATGCCAAAGACGGATTTTTGTATGACAGCGCAAGCGCGTTGAAGCAGTGATCCCAGCTCCAGACATTTGTCATGTGGTTTTTTGACATCAGCATCGCATGGCGCTTTAAGAACCCTCGCTGCATAACATATGCCGACCAGTTGATATACGCACCGAGAACTGATACTTCTTCATATTCTTTCGGAAGTATGGGATAGCTTTTGTAAAACTCCGAAAACTCACGCGCGACTTTCTCGCGACAGGCTTCAAAATCGTACTCGGGACATTTTCTGTCCCACTCTATCTGCGTCTCCTTAATTATCAGCAAAAAGCCGTCCGTACCGGCAATATTCAGCCTTGAAAACTCCGACGACTGCTCAGACCAATTCTGTTCTAAATAAATATCTCCCTCCTGCGCCCATACGACATAGCTCGTGTTGTTTTTGTAACAGTTTTCGGCATAGCAATGGCGTCCGTCCGCGTCGAACTCATAAATGTAGTCATAAGGTCCGCTTTCGGTCATAAAGTCAAGAGTCAATACAGCGGATCTGCCCCCGCGAATAATAAGCGTTTCGGGGTCGGGGAAGCAAAAATCACATTTGAAATCTCCCGAAACGAGAGACAGCGAACCGCCGTCTAAGTCTGCGGAAAGCTCGTCGCCAGAAAAAATAAACTTAGCGACGATAGGGTTCTGCGTCGACCCGCTGACATTCTTCAAATAGATACCGTGTTCAATTTTATGCCCTTGCCACCAATCCGGCAGCTCGGCGAGAGCCATATACGAGCCGAATCGAGAAAACGGGACCTCGGAAAGATAGAAATTCATAATAGTAACTCCTATTAATATATTGACTTAATTGGTTTTCGACTTTGTAAATTGTATTATGCTACCATATAGCAATGATTTTGTCAATTCAAGTTGACACATTTACCGCAAGGGAAAATCGCGTCGAGAAGGTCGTCTGATTTTCTCGCTTCCCGGTCTGCTTTTGTGATACCGCTCGGCTTGCGATCATCTTCTGTGTCATCGGTGTGCAACTTATCGCTTATCCACTGATTGCAACGGTGTACAAAGGGAACATAATAAAAAACTTAATAATGGACTGCCAATC
>OIWT01001336.1_pt1 | contig 30127 bp, 45 predicted proteins | sample 1587701 | NCBI WGS metagenome assembly OIWT01 (sample SAMEA3888904, study PRJEB22519) | human gut metagenome | biome: human gut; feature: human-associated habitat; material: faeces | place: Denmark | collected 2009 | reverse complement strand
AGGTGGCTCAGATGAAGGCCCAGCAGAAGAAGGAGGACAAGTCCACCAAGAAGGCCTCCAAGAAGTCTGCCAAGAAGACCGGAAAGAAGTAAGTTGTGTGGAGCGGATCACTCACGTTGTGCATTGTTTCTTACACAAACAAGATGCAAAACTAGATGCTGGTATCTTCGAACAGCGACTTTAACACGTATCTACGCCTCACCTCCCCAAATCTACCGTACGCTTGGGAGAGCAGCTCCTCCACCTCCCTGTCGGACCAGTTCTGCGTAGGCGGGTTCTGCAGGTACAGCAGCATGCTCTGGAAGTCCTTCTCGATCAGATCGTCGTGCGACATCTTGATGAACACGGCGCACACGTACACGTGGAAGACGTCGAAGCCGTTCGTCTCGCTCAGGTACGTGTCCCACAGACGGATGATGGTGTGCATGCTGAACTCGCGGATGAGGAGACAGTTCATGTAGCGGAACGCGAACTGCAGGAACATGAGTCCCTCGTTCTGAATGTGGTTGTACAGGTCCACGTCGATGCGGCGCACCAGATCCTCCAGCTTCTTCACCATGCGCTGGATGCCCGGCTGGTCCGTCGTGTAGTGGTCCTACTTCTCACCGCCGCGCCGCACGCCCACCTGGATGCCGTCCAGCAGGCGCGAGATGCAGTAGTAGGTGTCCGCCTCCACCTCGTCCAGCACCGCCTTGTCCAGCGCGTCCCAGTCCAGCTCGCCCACCTTGTCTAGGGTGAAGGGAGCGGTCGACGCCTACCGGGGAAGTGGTCGTTCAGGAAGGTGATGAGGAAGGGAACGCACAGGTCGTTGATGCCCTGCACGTAGCCGCAGGCGGGATGGCGATTCGCCCAGATGTAGAGAAGACGCTTGAGGCGCTACGATGGAGGAGGAGGTGCGGCCCTACCAGCTGGACATCTGCGTTCTTCAGCACTATGGAAGAGCAGGATGTGCGGGGAACGTCCACCGAGATCTACAGTCAATGCAACGAACAACAACAACTTGGTGCAGCGCGGCGAGCTCCTCCTCGGTTCGCTCCGAGTCGTCCACATCAAATAGACGAGGAATGTAGTCCATGTACTCGCGGCGCTTTCTCTGGATGATGGCCTGCTGGCGACTGCGGATGGAAGGGAGGTAGCCCTACTCCTGAGCGAACACGGGAGGGAGCACGAGCAGCAACTTCCACGTGACCGCTCTGTACTGAGAGGGAATGCCCTTCCACGCCAGACTGCGCAGCGACTTCATATCGATGCGATCGCTCTCCAGGAGGCGTTTGTATTTTGCGATATCCTTATCTCCATCACTCGTGGTAAACACGAGAATTCCCGCATTCTTGGAAGACTCTAGGCTGTGAAATGCACGCCATTCGCCCCACTCGACGGATTTCCCTGATCCGAATCGCTGTCGTCCTCCGAATCCGAGCTGGAAGCCATGCGCATACCGACCGGAACGTTGAAACGGTACTCATCCGCATCAACCATCTTGGACTAGGCGGATTACCGAACCGTCGCGGGACAACGTACCTTGATACGTCCAGGATGGGACTTTGTTTTCATCTTCTCCCAAAGGCTCATTTTCAACGAACAATGACCGGAATGGAGAATGACCGAAAACAACACTCTTTTCTTCCGGAATGGAACTGAATTCGCCCCTTCTTCTGGACTCCGTCCGATTCAAACCAAAAGCAGTCTCACTATGAACAGCGATTTCTCCAGCGTGACGAGGGTCGACCAGTTCTTGGATGTAGGGATTGGAGAGCGATGGGAACGTAGGTTCTCGACAGGGCGCTACACAAGATCGGAAAGAACCTATCTGCGGAGATGATCTCCGATGCGTATGCCGGAATCGAGAGCAACGACAAGATGTTCGTGGAGATTGCGGCGAACAAGCTGATCGAAGAGTACGAGGTGGATGCAAGAGTATTCCAGGTGTTCTACTGTGAATCGTAGGAGGCCATCGTGGCACAGTGCGAGAAGAACGGCGTTTTCGACTACCTGCGGAGACTGGACGCGGAGGACATCAACCTGGAGGAGCGGAAGGAGTTGCGAGAGCAATAGTCATGAACCGAGTGCCTTCTCACTCCTAGTTGTGGGGCCGTGATTGACGTGAACAGCCTGCTCTCCGAGCAGCGGATGCGGATGAAGAAGAGGATCATCCTGGCGCTGGAGAAGGAGATTCTGGCTGTGGGACAGCGTGGGCGTGCTCAGGACTAGCTGGACGAGGAGCTGCACACCATGTACAATAGAAACAGGGACGCGATGAAGCAGATCGCGAAGGGGATTTCTTTTCTGAAGAGTGTACCAAAGTGCTCTGTTTGGCTGAAACAAACACCCCATTACGCAACATACGGCTTCAGCGCCTCCAGCACGCGCTTCGTGGCGTGTCCCAGCTTCTCGCTGGCCTTCAGCTCTTTATACAGCGCCTGCAGCTTCTCCGCCGACACCACGCTCTGGCTCGTCATCGACACGCGCACCAGACCGCCCAGCAGCTGCGCCTTCGCCGCGTTCTTCTCCTTCAGTCCCAGCTCCGCCTCCGCAACGGCCTTCTCGCACTCCGCCACCAGCGCCTTCGCCTTCTCCTCGTCCAGCAGCAGCGCCTACGCCTCACCCGCCCACCGCACGCCCACGCTCGGCGTCTTCACCGCGTACATCATCGCACACTGCGTCTGCGCGCCCACGCGCAGCGCCAGGCTCATCGCGCGGTCCGCCGCCACCAGCTTCTCTCCCAACGCCACCAGCTCCTCCTTCGCGGGGGCGCGCAGACGCAGCAGAGCGCACACCACCGCCGTGTGAGCCGTCTCGCGCTCCTTGCCCTGCAGCGCCGCCAGCAGTGCGATCGCCGCCTCCAGCATCGCAACAGCCTTCTCCGTGTCCCCCACGCTATCCGCGAAGGCGGCCACGCGCAACGTCGCCAGCACGGCGTGCCGCGCGCCGACGGCCTTCAGCGCCTCCAGGATGGGCTCCACCGCCGCGTAGACAGCCGCCGGCTCGGGCGCGCTGGTCGCAGTGGCGTCGCGGCGCAGCAGGACGGCGACGAGTGCCAGCAGCGGGATGTAGCGGGACGTAGCGGCGGAGGCGGCGACGGCGGTGGTCAGCTGCGCGACGAGCTATGCGTGAGCGAGAGAGAAGGCGGCCACGGGCAGCAGCGCGGCGGGCTCCAGGCGCAGGAGGTGGAGACAGCGCGCGAAGGCGGCCTGCTGTGTGGAGTCGTCGTAGGCGTACAGCTGGCGCAGGAAGCGCAGCAGCGCCTCGGCCTCCGGCGCGGCGGTCAGCGGCGCGGCGGCCAGACTCAGCTCCGCCATGCGCAGCGCGACGGGCGTGGTCTCCACGGCGGGCAGCTGGTCGAACAGCTAGGCGTCAGCGGCGCGCGGCGCGCCCACCTTCAGGTAGTGCTCGGCCTGGAGCACCTGGCGCTGGTAACGCTCCAGCGGCAGCAGGAGGAACTCCGTGAAGAGCGGCTGGCACCTGCGGTTGAGAGGAGAGCGCGAGGCTACGCCGCCGTGTCCAGCGCCATGCCGTCCGCCGCCTTCAGCGTCAGCTCGCACAGCTCGTTCATCTCCTCGAATCCTTGGGCCCCCTCTCCGCGCAGCAGGTGCTTCAGGAAGGCGATCTCGATCGCCAGCAGCGCCTCCAGCGGCAAATCATTACCCTTCTACGCCTCACGGGCCGCGCGCACGCCCACCTCGCGCAGCTCGCGCACGAAGGCGAAGACGGTGTTGGTGACCTGCGCGGCCTGCTCCTTGGTGAGCGGCTCGGCGCCGTCGCACACGCGCTCCAACAGCTCCTCCATCAGCGGCTCTACGCGTGAGGCCCACTCCATGCCGCGACGAATGGCGACGGAGGCGTGGAGATGCGACAAACACTCCAGCGTGTGGCCGATCCCCGCGAGGTGGAAGTCCTCGGGGAACACCTGGATCACGGACTCGGTCAGGTACTCCTGCGCGATCGGGTCGTTGCAGCTGATGATCTCGTTCACCAGCGCCGGCAGGATGCGCTACGCCTCACGCGCCGCGCTCGGGCTCACGTTGCGGTAGTACTCGGCGTCGATGCTCTCCAGCTGCGAGAGGCAGCCCAGGTTGGTACCCACCAGCACCTTCAGCTCCTTGCGCTCGTGCTCGCGCGCCTCCTGGTCGCGCGCCTTGCCGCTCTGCATGCGGATCCATAGCCGGTTCATCTCCACGAAGTTGCGCAGGATGCAGTCCACGCTGTCGTTCACGTCGCCACCGTCTTCGCTAGCATGTCAACCAATCGCCGCAACGCACGTCTCGTAGCGGCAGCCGGGGTAGGGGAACTTGTCCTTCATCTCGCGGATGAAGAAGTTGCGCAAGAACAGGCCGCGCATGGGATTCTGGATGCCCTTGCACATCTCCAGTGTGTCGTAGATGATCTTCTTCGCGGGGACCTGCTTCGTGCGGATGCAGCAGCTGCCCACCAGGATCATGAGGTACAGGCGGGGAATGAACGTCGGCGTGTACTGCACCTGCTCGTACAGCTCCTCGCCGCTCACGCCGCTGGCAAGCACCTGGCAGAAGTAGCACTCCACATCCACGAGCTGCTCGCAAATTGCGGTCCGTGCGGGTTAGGGAAATATTAAAATGCGCAATGAGCGGCAATTCGCAGGATATAGACTTCGAAGTAATCCTTGGGACTGAGCGCGCCATTTCTCAGCTCCGACAGCAGCTGCACGGAAGTGTTGATTACCTCTTGGTAGTTGTCTTCATCCTGCGCGTGACACCGAAAGGAACAGCACCCACAATGTACTTTCTCAAGACGAGGCTGACTTGCTTGATTATCGCCAACGAGTCCACCTAAACACTCATGTCGTTGTGGAAAACAGTACCAAATTCTCAGTAGAGGAATCCATGGAATGAAACACCGAATCGATGCAACAAAAGCAAAAAGGATCGAGGAAGAAAAAGGGCCGATTTCCCCTGTGTTTTGGACCAAAAATCACCTCGAAATATGGAATTCCTTTTCCAGAGGGCGGGGCTGGAAGAGCCAAACGAAAAGGACTCCGCACCAATGGACAACGTCAACGGAATTATCTCTGCCTTCTCGAACCTGCGAGTGAATGACACCATGGTGGAGAAGCAGGCAGAGAACGACATCCTGGAGTATATGCGCCATCCGGAGTCCATCCTTTCTTTTATGTACATTATTACCAATTGCGACGTTCCCGTTGTACGTCTCTCGCCAATGCTGCTCATGTGCGTAGTACCGCCAAATGGCCGCTCTCTTTTTGAGAAAGGTGATCACCATCTACTGGAGCATGGTGGACCCGGACGACCAGGAAATGGGTTCGCATTTGCCAAACTCCGTTACTCTGTAGTGAAACAGCAGCTTCTAGATGTGATGGCAAAGGAGTCGTACGAACTCGCCAGACGCGCCATCTGCGGCGTGGTTTCCATCCTCGCCACTTCCGAATTGAAGGAGGGGCGGTGGCAGGAAGTGCTCCAGCGAATGAATTCGGTTTTATAATGTGAATACAGGTGATGCATAGCTCCTCTACAGCACTGCGCCTTCCGAGCGCGAAGTGGGCATGCTGCTGCTGTACTCCCTCCACGAGGTGATCTGCAACTACGTGTCCATCGACAACATCATCGACGTGCTGCGCACGGGCATCACCGACAATGATGCTTCGGTGCGGAGCATGGCGATCAAGGCGGCCTGCGACGTCATCACCTCCTTCATCGAGGAGAAGGAGATCTCCAAGTTCACCTGCCTCATCCCCCTCCTCCTGCAGTCGCTGCAGCAGTCTCTCCAGCAGGGCGACTGCGAGCTGGTGCTTCGCCTCTTCGGACTGTTCGAGGACGCTGCGCTGGACGGGCAGACCTTCCTGGGCGACAACGCGCTGAACGTGGTGGTGCTGTGCTGCAACGCGCTGGGCGACGACTCGCTGATGTACAGCCTGCGCGTGTGCGCGGGCGCCTGCCTGATCGAGATGATGACCAATTGCTATGTGATGAAGGACATCCAGGCAGGGGCTGGTGCGTGAGGTGATGGCTAGAACGCCTTGCCGGCGGTGCTGGAGGCGGTGCTGAACAACCTCAGCGAGGGCGCCAGCGAAGTGGGTGCTCATTGCGTTTCTGACGACTAGGGAGAGGAGGAGGAGGAGGGCACGCCGGGCAAGGTATGCGAGCAGGTGCTGGACACCATTTCCTCTCACTTCAACGCCAAGTCGCCGTCGGCGTCTCTTCTCACACCTAGAGAAGTCACCTCCGCCGTTCTCGCCTTCGCGCTGCCGCGTCTCACCGCACCGTCCTGGCTCCAGCGTCGCGCCGCCGCCACGGCACTCTTCATCATCGTGGAGTCCTGCAATACAGTGCTGCTCCCCTCGCTCGAGACGCTCACGACGCAGCTGCACCCGCTGCTGCGCGACCCGTGTCCCTCCGTCTCGCAGAAGGCCACCTACTTCTTCACGGAGTGCTTCGACTACATCCCCGGACCACTGATGGCTGCTTGTCCCTGGCTGGTGCGCGAGGTGGGTGAGGTGTGTGCGGTAGTGACGAGTGACGCGCAGATGATCAGCACGAACGATATCTCCATCATGAACAACGGGCTGCTGATTCTGGAGAGTCTGAGTCTGGAGCTGGAGAACGACAAGAAGGACTCGCTGCTCACCATCGTGGTAGGCGCCAGCATTGGACATTCCCCATAGCCCCTGCTGTTCAACCACCTGAACAACCAGAGCCTCACACTCTCTGTCCGCACGCTCGCCATGAGCTGTCTCACCTGCGTCGTCATGAAAACCCGCACCAAGTTCATTCCCTTTCTCGTGCGCCTCCCGCCTTCTCCTCACCCCCAGGGTCAGACCATCCCCACCGCGCTAACCATCCTGCAGACGCGCGACGAGGACGCGCTGCTGATCCGCCGCCGCGCGCTGGAGTTCCTCAATAAGGTGATTCGCCACTGCGGGTATGACTACGTCGCCGATTCCATGGACTTCATCTCCAACCAGATCGCGGCGCTGCTGGGCGACGGCGAGACGAGCTTCGCGGAGACCGCCTTCGCTTTCTTCAAGGTGCTGGCGAGCGAGGTGGCGGTGGAGGACCCCAAGTACACGCCCGCGCTGCGCGTGCTGACGGCGTACCTGCCCTTCATGATCGAGTTGGTGCGCAACGACAATGGTAGGTGGCGGGCTGCTGCGGCGTTGCTCACACTCTTCAGATTTGCATGTGAAACACCGTCAGAAGGCCAGCGACGAGTTCGGGCGCCTTGGCGGGCAGTTCGACTCGGTGCTGTCGGTGGACAACGACGAGGACGCCATGGTGACTGCGGGCACCTCCGAGGCCAGACGCAAGGCGGCGGCGATCGACGCGATGGTGGCGATTTGTGAGGTGAGCGTGTGGTGAGATGATGAGGAGCAGAACATCCCACCGCTGCTGGATGCGTACTATGAGGACGTGGTGAACTGCCTGCTGGAGGCGACGGCGCACCTGCACGAAGCGGTGCGCGAGAAGGCGGTGAGTGCGCGTGCGGAGCGTGAGGGTTAGTACGAGGGCCTGGAGGAGATGTTGCAGCTGGTGTACAACAGCGAGGACGAGGTGGAGTGGGAGAACGGCGAGTACGACTACGTGCGCGTGGGAGCAGGCTGTGAGGCGTAGTACTACTCGGAGACCACCACCTCGCTCATCCAAAACTACATGGAGGTGATTCTGCAGTCGCTGGACCAGGAGCCCTCCGCCGACGTGGAGCTGGCCATCCTGTCCCTGCTGCGAGTACCTGCACATGCGGGTTATGAAGAATAGACGATGATTGACACGCTGGGCCCGGCGTTCCTCGTGCCGCGCATCGAGGCAGTGTTCGCGCACTTCGCGACGCTGCTGCAGGAGAAGACGGCGTCGCAGCGCATCTATCTGGAGCAGAACGCCATCATCGTGGGCGTGGAGGCCGCCAACACGCACCCGCTCGCCACCAGCGCCATGGACACGCTCGGCTCGCTAATCACCGCCATGGGCGCCAACCCGTCCTTCCTGCCCTTCTACCAGCAGGCCTGGCAGTCCTCGCTCGCCTTCTTCACGCTCTGGAACGCGCCCGACGACCTGATCAGCTGCTACGCGCTCGCCTCCACGCTGCTGGAGACCTTCGGGCCCGACGCGGGCTTCGTGGTGGACGCGGTGCTGAAGATGGTGCCAGACACGGTGCGCAGCCCAAAGGAGTTCTGCCGCGCCAACAGCTTCTACGCGCTGAACCTGATCATGAAGCACTTCCCCGCCGCCTTCGCTTCCTACCTGGATATGGCCGCGAAGGTGCTGGAGGCGGGGCTGGAGGGCATGCCGGGCGATGTGGGCGCGGGCAGTGGCGGTAAGGAATAGAGCGGGCGCGCTGTGGACAACGCGGTGTACGCGTTGGTGCAGATGGACAAGTCGTACCCCGGGCGCTTCGCGGAGACCATCTTCTCGCTGGTGCTGCCGCACCTGCCGCTGAAGGTGGACCTGTACGAGGAAGAGAAGGTGGTGGCGTATCTGATGAACGTGTACGAGACGGACCCCGCGCTCTTCTCGAAGTACGCGGTGGGCGCGCTGACGGCGTATGGACGGTACCTGGACCCCGAGAAGGAGGACGAGGAGTACAAGGTGGGGGGAAGGGCGAGGCGTGAGGCGTAGGACGTGATGGCGGCGCAGCTGATTGAGATGAAGAACAAGGATCCGGAGTTCTTTGACAGTGTGTTGGAGCAGCTGCCGGTGTACGAAAGCTCGTGTATTATGGACGCAATCTCCTATACAGATTGGGGTGTTTGTTCGGGAAAATGCAAGGGTTACATGAACAGGGGAGGGGTATTGTTCATAGAATTGCGTTTTAAAATGGAGGATGGCGCCGCTCTAACGAAACACATCTCCCATCGATTGCCGCGGGAAATGGGTGATAACAGTGAGGGCAGTCCGCCTCATTCTTATTGAAGAACGAGAGAAGATGGCGTCAAAAGAGGCAGTTACGTGCATTATTGTTGTTTTATTATATGTGTTATTGGAGAGCACTGTCTTCTGGAGACAAACACAGAAGGCAAATGGTGTGTACGCCTATCATTTTAGCTGTAACCCTAACTACTGTAACAAGGAGTCGATGAGAATGAATCGACCCGTAAAGCGTTTTTGTAGCGCCCCTCTATTCTGCTCATCGTGTAGATAAAAGTATGCTTCCTGCAAAGAGACATTCTTCCTTTGCAAGAGCGCCTGTGAACAGCGAACCGCGAACGGTTCACAATGACATATGCGTCAATACGCACAGTACGAAGCGTATTGTACACGAGGGGGAATACACCTTCAAGCAGGATCACATCCTGCAGTACTACGAGGGCTCTGTACGTGACGAGTCCAATTGGAACCGCACGCGTATTCCCTCCTTTGACCACTACGATGTATCCCTAGTTTCCCAAATATCGTTGCTCTCATGCGCGCTCTTCACTCCTAGTGCGGATCGTTTGTTTTACCTGAGGCATCTCCTTCAGCGTTGGGAAGGGTGTGTGCTCCATCGTTTTCTGACGCGTAGACCCATCAGCATCGCCGTCATGGTGAACAAGAGCGAATTGGCCTCCGTCGAGAAATCCATCAAGAGAAGCAACTTCTCGTCCCGTCTTCGCCTCACTCTGTACATTGTCGGAGTGAGCGATCAGCCGGACTGCGTCTACGGGTTTGAGAAGAAAAAGCTGGTGTGTCGCGAATCGCGCATCTACCCTCGCAACCTTCTCCGCAACCTGGCCATCGACAACACCCTCACCAGCCACTTCCTCCTCATCGACGAGGACGTCTGGCCAGCCTGTGTCCGCATCATCTCTCCATCACTCCTAGACACGGCGTACACGGCACTTACATCCCTTCCCCAAGCCTATCTCGCAAACCCCTTCAACGCGATGATCCTGCCCACCTTCGCTCTCTCCAACTCCGTGCTGAGTCCCTCCATGTGTACAACCCTCCGTTCCTGCGTCGATTCGTACGCTTTCTCCTCCTCCATCACACACAGCGCCGCGCGCTTCTTCCCCAAGAACAAGGAGGCCCTCGCGGTTTGTCTTCGCCGCGGCAAATGCACCGCGGCAAACCCCGCCGCTCACGTCCCGTTTCCCGCCTCTTTTAACGATAGGACTATCTTCCCGCCAACTGGACGAATCTCCCGCCAACCACCCCCTTCTCCCCGCTGCCCTGCTTCCGCCAGCGCTTCCTGGAACCCTTCGTGATGGTGCAGCGGTGGGCAGAACTCCCGCGATTCGACACGCGTTTTGGCGAGGAGGGTCTGGACAGAGCACAGTGGGTGGAGGCGCTGCGGTACATGGGATACGAGTTTAGTGTGCTGGCGCAGAGCTACGCGGTGGACATGCCCCATCCGACGTGGGAGAAGCGGAGAGAAGTGATGCGTAGATCGGCATTTGCGGATGCATCGGAGACGGAGAGAAAGGGTCCTAGCACGAATGCACTGCGTTTGTATAAACAGTTTTTGTATGAATTGCGTGCCAATGTGACGGATGACAGTCGCATTGTGCTGTGCTTGAAGAATCGGGGAACTCATAAGGAGAATTGATGGCAGATCCGAAAACAATGGACTGTTTCTTTCACATAGCTCAAACAAACACACCATCTCAGATAGGAGTTGAAACGGATCCCTTCTTCAATGGTATTATTGGGATGCATTACAACATACTGGAGGCAATCCTCCCTAGAGCGGCACCCCTGTCTGGCCAACCAATTGGGACCATCCATGCAGGGGATGTCTAGCATGATCATCACCTTCCCGACATTCATATCCTCGTTATGGGCAATGAACGGGAGACGTTGAATCGCGAGCAGCACGCGAGGGAGAAGATTGTAGCTAATGACATAGCCTCCTCCGTCTGCGAAGTAGGGGATGAACGTTTTGTCGCGCAAAAGGGCCTTCCGCACGTAGTTCTTCTTGTTCTTGTTCTTGTAGTTGTACGTGTTCCTCTTCCGGCATTTACCTAAATACAGTTCGTTTCGGCGAGCTTCGCTGTAAGAAGCGATACGCCTGTGAAGCAGATCATAGTTAATGACACAATCTGAATCCGTTTTTACAATGTACTTCACCGGAAGATGGAGCTTTTCCATGTATTGAAATGCGTGAAAAACAGATAGAGTGATAAAATGGTAACCATCGGAATGGTCGAACTGAAGCATGTCGCCATACGCCTTGCTCTATTCTTCGATGTTCTTGTTGCAAGTGGCATTGGGGGACTGCGTTACTACGAATACAATATGAAAATGGTGGTCGTGCTGCGTTTTCCTCGTGTTAAAGCGAATGAATTGTCGCAGGAAGCGATCGCAAGGGCGAGACAGCATGAGTGTTAGTACATCAACCTTCTCCAGGTTGGAAAGATCTGGCTTCTGAATGACGCGCACGGCTTCTCCGTAGTTGATCGTCGGGTACGAATCGATGTCCACCTTCCAAAATTGAAAGGCCTTACCGAGTTTCTTGACCAAGTCGTTCTTCACTTGGGAATACCCATGGACGTGGAAAAACGAATCAAAATCATGCCGATTGTTCAATGGACTATTCGGATGACATGGGAGGGATACAATTACACAACGTGGTTCTCCTTACACGGATTGCCACAACTAAAAGCACTAGAAGCTCGACTGAGCATAGACTCGTTCAGAAAGCACAGAAACATGAAGCATGCAACGAGGAGGAAGATGGGGATCATATCACCCTCGAGAAGGGGATTTTTAAAGTAAAAGCATCCAGGGGATAGAAGACAGACAATCTCACGCAGAATTGCAACTCCCTCGTGGGCGACGAGACTGCCATTCCCATTGTAGCAAATACGATTGATGTTGGTCTTAACATCACTGGAGATGCCATAGAACCCATCAGATACGTACTTGAACCACAAATACATTCAGTGGGAACTGTATCCTTTTTGGAACGCAATGCACTCCAGAGAGAGCGAATAATGGACTCTTTTTAGAAACAGATCCTTCCATTGTCATTTGTGGGAGACGCGTCAGCAGTTGAGAGTATCAACAGTGGTTGTACTTCTATGTGTTGAATCAGTGTTTGTTTCACACAGTGTGAAGTGAAATGCACATGCGCATGGAAGAGAGGTGTGTGAAAGAAAGAGGGTATTTGAGATACTTTTGGAGAGCGGGAGTGATGTCTAGGAGGGAGGGAGAGGAGGGAGAGGAACTGTTCGTGTGAATGGTTTTCTGGAAATTGAATGCACATCCCTTGAAAAGAGTGACAGTGGTGAGAGAGGGCATGTCTGTTGGTGAGGAACAACTGACAAGAACTACCCTCCAGAGTGATGATACGAGGATAGAGGAATGTGCAGCTAAGCTCTACAGTAATGAGCGTTGCGAGCTTAGGCAAGTCTATTCATTACTTCACAAGCGTGTGTTCACTTCGCATCATCAATTCACTTGAGTTGTCGTCACTGAAAAGGAATGCTTCTTTACCAAATCGAATGGAGGTCAGTTCAGGCAAATCTAGCAATCATTCTCCTTCTGGTAGATTCACTCTCAAACACGACACGAGAACACTCCTCAAAAGCGTAACGACCAAATCGAAGCACTGCCAACTTTGGCAAATCTACTCATTATTTCATTATTTGATTATCACTCTTCAACTTCAACGAAGCATACTTGAAATTGTAACTTTCTCCATACAATTCTCCAATTTCGATTGCTTCCAAATGAACATTATTCTCAATCTCACACACAGAATAATCAGAGAAGGACCGAAGACCAATCTTCAATTGTCTCAATCTCGCACAATTCTTCAACTGGAAACGACGACTTGCATCATAACTAGGGAAAGAACCCTGCTCCGTGAAGGAAAAATTTCCAATCACCACTATCTCCAATTGGCTCAATCCGATCAACTTCACTTTTTCCACATATCTAAAGCACTTATCTCCCACTTGAAACAGTCGCAAATGGGACATAAAAGACAAATCCAATACACTCCATTCGGTTCCATTACAACTCTCATCAATCACGATCAGTTCTTCAATGTGATTATTAAGGAGCCGATTCTCTTCATTCGGCGTTACTCTCTTGCTCAATGGTCCATCGTTGATCCATTCTCCTTCAAACACTGTCTTACCATTACGATCATACTGAACGCCTCTTCCCCAACGCCTTCCCTCACACCACCCTCCTTCATACTCCACCTTCTGGATGTCAGCGTAATACTGAGTGCCATAGCACACATTCACATCTCCAAGTCGGAATCCCTCATACACCATTCTGTTCTCACTGTCATAATACACGCCCCAACCATAGGGTACCCCATAAAACACATCGCCTTCCCATCTCTCTCCATCATCACTCAAATCCAACACTTTAGCATGCTCAATTCCCTTTACTCGTAACACCTTGTGTGAGTGAACATCCACTTCGGTCACTCCGTTTATGGTGAATTGCACCACATTGGAGTGTAGTTTTTCTTTCAACCCTTCATAATACAAGTACAATCCATCATTCTCACACAACACCATATGAGAATCCTTCACATCCTTCTTCAGTATCCAATCACAATACTCTTGATACTTCAGAATATACACCAATCGAATCAACACTTCATTCCCTCCTTCCCACTCCTTCATAAATGGATGCTATTCATCATTCTCCCTCTCATCACTAACAATCATCAACGCATTCACACTCCATCTGTCACGCACTCCCTTCTCAAAACAACTCTTCAGGAAATCAATCAGTTCTAATGATTTGATGCGATTCTCATCAAATGGCAACTCCAAGAGTCCTTTCGTGAGTAGCTGGCTATTGCTATACCCAACGAATGGCGTTAAGCCTATCATTTCAAGCAGAACAATGCCAAGTGACCACACATCACTCTTCATTTCATATTTTCCTCTAAACACCTCAGGAGCAAAACTGCGAAGTCCATCACAGTTCATTCCCTTAATGGAATAACACTCTGTTTGTGTCATTAGTCCATAGGTACCCAGTTTCAACACGCCATCTTTAGTCAGGAACAGATTCACTGGCCTCATGTCCTATTCAATCATTCTCATTTTGAAATAATCACTCCATGCATGATGCCTCTCTCATGAAGATAGTTCAATCCCAATAAGCAACCACGAGCGAATTCACGTAATTGCTCTTTAGTCATGTAATCATTATGCTCCAAGAATTGCGAGAGGGAATAGCCATCACAATCCTCCATTACAATCTATTCAGTTAACTCTGGAAGGAATCACTACCCACAACTCCTCATTCTGCTTTACAACATCTATATACCTTACAAGATGCTCATCTCTGCATTCTTTCAGTTGAGGAAAGCGTGATTCGATTCTCTTCCCATCCAATCCATTCTTCACTCTTGCCATCAATACAATCTCATTGGTATTCCGATTACGTGCTTTGTACTCATCAAACCACTCTCTATGCTTCATTCCCTTAGTCTGTGTGATACTCCTCCTTTACCTTCTTCAGCAACTCATAATCCCCTATTCTAACCATATCACTCGTCACTGCTTAACTGGAAGGAGAATTCTGACTCTCCAACACACACTTCCTTTCTGTTCATAGTTGTTACTTTCTCCTGTAAGAACAACAACTTCTCATGTGTTTGTTATCCCAATCAAACGGGCATTCTGTTCTTGCCCCAAGCCAGGACCAACAGGCTTCCCAGAACAAATCGGGCCGTTGTGTGAAGGCGCGTGTAAATCAATCAAATGCGAGTATATAAGACACTCTCTTGTACACTCATGCATTAACGGCAACTCATGTCTTTTCTCCCTATTGATAGGTGCGTTCTGTTGTTTGTTCTTCACTGTAGTGTTTATTATGACAGAGCGTCTATGTGACACATAATCGAGAGATTGCTTTTATGTTGGGACTTGGGAGCTTGCTAGCAATAGCCCACAAATGGATGGCTGTTTCAGCTCTGAGTTACTCTCTGTTTGCGTGCCCGCATTCGATTATTCAGAATCTTGCTACAATAACGCATTATCATATTGACGACATGCTAAGGCATGTATTGTTTGTATTTCAAACACATATGAACCCAGGATGCGACTCTTAGCGTATTGTGTCAAATTCAGCATGAAACAGAATATCGGAAGTGAATCATGATGATAGACGGTGTTTCATCTCGCTATTGTTGATTATGTGAATTGACTGTGTCTGAATGGAAAAATAGCATTCCGCAGTATTCTATGTTGCCTTAGATAGGCATGGTAGGTTATTCATGAGTAATTGTGTGATTCGATGACCAGGCTGCCGTTGGTACTAGAGCACGTGTGAATAGCCATCCTTTATGCGCAAATCTCCATATGTGTGCAAATGATCTCCTATCCATTGTCTCCTTGGAAGAGCCTTTCCTGCAAATACCGCATCCTTTGTTCCAGTAGAGCAGTGCACGCTGCAGAGTAATGGGATGGATTGAGTAATCTGAGAATTGTCATTACTCTATTTCAAATGCCTCTATTCTTCGTGACTTTGATATACTTAGAATCTACTGGATGAATATGTGCTACAAGTGAAGAAGGGAGTGTGATTTCCAATCCACCCTTGATTCCTCTCTTGCGCGATTGTATCCTTCTGATGTGCCTTTGGCAGAGTAAGCAATCCGTAGGAACCAATAACTGATGGGAATCATCAAACTGAGCCCTATTCATTTATCGCTCAGTATAATGAACCACAAGTGAAAATGAAACTCCCAACCTTCCGGATCTCCACGATAACACTTTTTCTTTTCTTGATTTCATTTCACCATGAAGAACCTCATTCTGTGCTCTTTGATGCTCTTCCTCCTCTCTCTGTGTACCGAGACAAGTGACGCTCACCTGACCGTATCTTCGCTGAGAAGCGAGGATAAGGCTGTTGACGTGATGGCTTCGTTGCCGAGTAGTATCGGATGGGGTGAGTGAGGTGTAGTATGTGGTGCATATTATCAACAATGCTCAAATCTCCCTTCTTCCAATGAGTGTATGAGTGGTCTTTCTCCTGTCAATTCTAGCAAGGAAGAGTTCTTTGATAGTGTATGCCACTGAAGATAAGGAGGTGACAAGAATCGTGGAGAGCTTTGTGACCTACTGGGGCAAGAACTGCAATGAGACTGAGGGATTATTCTCAAAGACATACGACTATTCTGTTCTGAAGCAAGACAGAGCGAGTTACTATCTATACGTGAATGACGTCTGGGTGGATGTGACTGGTCTTTACTACACCTCTCTCCACTGCTCCCAGACAAGTGAGTCCCAAAGTGTGCTTGACTGGCAATGCTACAAGGAAGGAAAAGACATATTCGCTGCTGATAGAGATTATGTCCACAGTCAGGTCACTGTGACACTATCCTTTGGGAGTGACTTTGCCCAACTCGATAGCAGCAAGTATAAGCTGAGCAATGGTGGCGAGGGAACGAAGTACTGTAAGGGCACGAGGGAAGCGAAGTTTGCTTATACAGGCATTATCATTGTGGTGGCAATCATCCTGATTCTTCTCATTTTTGGTGCTCTCTGCTATAAGAAGAAGGACAACTTCTCATATGTTTGTTATCCCAATCACACTCATTCCAATTCAATACCTAGCATCATTTGCAAGGTTACCTGACTCTATAATGCGCATCTTATTCCTTCCACATGCTATTCTCTTTCGTGTCGTATGCATGAGTAAATTGCGCGTCCTCTACTTGTATAGTATAACCCATTATATATTCCTGTATTCTAACATAAACCATATGCATACTGCACAACTATTTCTCCTATCGACCTGCAAATTGAAGAAACGCGTGATTCCCTCTCTTTCATGCGGTTTCTCTGCAATCTCACAAACTCCAATATCGGTTCATTTATTCTATGAATGGTTTACCCGATAATCCCATTGCCTGCTGTTATTGTCCTACAAGAAGTGATTTCACTCTTCCTACACCCCTATCCACCGAAATCATGGAAAAAATTATGAATTGTGCTCCGAATCCTGTCAAACACCCTGTCTTCCCTTCTTCACTCCAATCCTCTTCTTTCTCATCTACCAGTTCAGCACGTATCTCATAATCCATTCCCCATATCCTATCCACTTGTACTCAATACTCTCTCGGAATCACGTACAGTCATGAGAACACTCGCCTCATCGTAATTGCAGAATCTTCAGCCCAACACACGCAATCTATTCACTGTACAGTTCAATCCACCTTATCAAACACTCGCTCTTCCCTTAAACGGACCTCACTTTTCAGATTCTTTCAACTTCTCAAGTGATTCCAGCTATGAGTAACTTCTATTTCTGCATTCTCCCCCTGATCCTCCTATCCCTGTGTTCGGGAAGCGACTCAGCCCTATTGCGCAAGGAGACAGCGAGTGTGGAGGTGATGGGCGAGCTGCCGGGTTCTCCTCCTCCTCTGCAGTAACCCGTAGTCTGTGGCAAGTATAGCGTGGAGTGTCAAAGAAAAGGCGATTCATGTACTCTTGCCTATTTCCATTGATAGCTAGTCTATTCCGAGTCGATTTCTGTATACACGAACAAGAAGAAGAGTGTCAAGCGAATCAACAGAGTGTACTCGAAGTACTACGACTCTTTCTGCAACCCCATGTCGTCTGACGTGATCACCTACTCCTATGCCTACAACGTGCTGCGATCCATGGGCAACGACTACACTCTTTACACGAAGAGCATCGAAGTGGACTTGTCCGACAATCTCTATGACCTGTTCAACTGCTCGCAGTCCACTCCATCCAAGAGCGTTGACCAGTGGTTCTGCTACAAGAACGGCAGGGACCTGTTTGCCGATGAAAAGAGCAAGCTGTGGCAGACCACGACGGTAACCCTGAGCTTCGGAAGTGACTTCGCATATTTCAACAGCGCCAAGCTGTCTCTTGTCATGGGAGGTGAAGAGTCGGGCTTTTGCAACGAGACGGACATCAGCCAATCGATTATCCTTGTAGTGATCACTGCTGTCGCGACAGTTATCTTCCTGTGCTGCTGTATTTGCTGCTGTTGTGCAAAGATGTGCAAGTAGTCCCCTGTTTGTTTCGCACCCAAAACGGCGAATTGGCTCGATCACCCATTCCTCAAACAGCCACAGTAATGACTGAGAAGCCTTCTCCTATTGCAATCAACGGAGAGGTGGCAACAAAGGCGCTGATTTCGCTGCGCACCTTTGCCGCGGCCCCGAGAAAGGGAAAGACAGCCGTTGAAAGAACTTCCGGTGATATGATCCGTCTTATTCTGGGACTGAAAGATAAGGAGGAGTATAAGAACGGAAAGAAGGTCATTATCCATCTCCCCTTCCCCACTGAACTAACCACAGATGAGTACGAGATTGTCTACATTTCAAAGGGCGATGCGTCGGTCCTGAGAGACAAACTGTCCGATGTCCCCCATCTGACTACAGTTCCATCCATCTTCCCCCATTATGCGTAGTATTTATCCTTCAATAGCATGAAGAAGTTGGTGCAAACGAGAGAAGCGAAGGCGGAGTTCCTGCGTCATTATCGCTACATCCTCTGTGACGAAAGAATAAAGCGAGACATGTCCTTCACGTTCGGCGAGGCCTACCTGAATAAGGGGCACATCATTCCCGTGAAGGTGAACGAAGTCCCCATAGAGAAGATCACGCGCAGCATGAATCTGCTTCTGCGGTCCTACGTCGTCCGTATCAGTGGCTGTGCTTTGTACCCCCTCCATTCCTCCATTATAGGTAGAGAATGCCGTATTGGAAGAACTATGCTGGACAACAAGACGATCATCGCGAACTATAACGCTGTGCACTATCGAACAGCGAGTTCACTCATAGGTGATGGCGAAGGTGCTACAGTTTGTCAATGCGGAGGACATTCTTTCTCTCTCCCTAAAGGTTTGGTTCATTCGCGTTGCTGAAGCGTAGACCGATTACAGCGTGAGCTTCCCCATCTTCCAAGCAAACCCCGTTGCAGAGAAGGAATACGTAAAGGAGCTCACGCCGCAAGAGAAGAAGCAGTTAAAGTTCAAGGAGAAGCGGTTGAAGGATTGGAACAAGAACAGGGTGAAGCGCGAGTTTGTCCCCAAAATCCGTCCTCACAAGCCCTTATTGCCTGTTTGTTGTAGAGTCTCCCTCCATTGCGCCTTTCTCTGTCAACCACTTCCCTTGCTAAGCGCCTCGAAAACAGAAGAGGATCATGATTCGACGGCTGCAGAACGGGATTACTTTGTTTCACCATCGAACGAATCCACACTTTCTTTTTCGTAGCCTGTGGAATAGCATGGAAACAACACCGAGAGAGTGTGATCTGTACATTGTAGTGGCTGTTTTTCCTCCTCAATGGGTAGAAGTCTGAAGAGGATCCGATGACTGTAATCTGCTCGTGCTGCAACAAGCGTTGCTGCATTGCGAATAACAACGTGGGAAGCTGCGGAGTTCGCTACAACAAGGATGGAAAGCTGTATCTTTCCATCTACGGGTACCCCTGCGCTGTCCACATCGACCCCGTTGAGAAGAAGCCGCTGTATCACTTCCTTCCCAACACCGCCATCCTCTCCATCGGAACGATTGGCTGCAACTTCAAGTGTCAGTTCTGTCAAAACTGGGACATTTCCCAGGCAGTGAAGCCCTACAAGGCGGCATTCAGAGAGAAGTCGAAAACGGAGGCGTGCGATATCGAGGATCTTTCCTGCCAACTCCAGCAGATGGGGAAGTACTACTCACCCGAGACTCTCGTCAACATGGCGATTCGGAAGGGGTGCAAAAGTATTGCCTTCACCTACAACGAGCCCACGATTTGGGGAGAGTACGCACATGATATCGCGAAGCTGGCGCACGAGAAGGGACTGAAGTGCGTGTATGTGACAAATGGCTACATGACGGAGGAACACCTTCAGTACATCCAACCGTATGTCGACGCGCTCAACATCGATCTGAAGGCGTGGAACGGCAAGTTCTACCGCCAACTCTGCGGCGGCAATGTCGATTTCGTGAAGCACAGCATCGAATACGCCGTGCAGCTCGGATTCTGGGTGGAGGTCACGACGCTGATCATTCCGGATGAGAACGACTCCGATGAGGAGTTGACGAAGATTGTCCAGTTTTTGTACGACATCAAGCCGACGATTCCGTGGCACATTTCGGCGTTCCACCCGGACTACGAGATGACGAACAAGAGCCGCACTCCAGAGTCGACATTGCAGAGAGCGTATGCCATTGGCAGAAAGGTGGGTCTGAAGAACATATACGTGGGCAACGTGCACTCGAACGGAGACGAGGACACGTACTGCAGCGAGTGCGGAGAGAAGCTGATTCAGAGAGACTGGTACGATGTGCATGTGCTGAACAAGCCGGTGTTCGACGGCGTGTGCTATAAGTGCGGTGCGAAGCAAGACGGCATCTGGGAGGAGTCGCCTGTTTGTAAGAAACACTCGAGAATACAGGATGTGCGGGAATCTCGATCAGCCGTCCCGACGTGGCTCTCACGATGCGGTCCATCACCGACGGCGCGAACTCGTCGTCCATGCCGGTCAGATCGGGAAGCAGAATGAGCTTCGCCCCCTCCACCTTCTCCGCCTGCCGCAGCACGCTGTAGATGTTACGCATGGCCTCCTGCACGTCGCCCTTCTGGGACAGCTCGAGGCAGCGCAGACAGAAGGGCTTGTACGCGTCCAGCAGGTGGTTGAAGTCGATCACCACCGTGCTCTTAATGCGATCCTGCACCAGTGAGGGCATGGGCGCGCCTTCCTTCAGTTGGACCTACCATTGAGGGGAGAAGCAGGAGCGACCAGGTAGGTGTCACAGTAGGGCGCGTAGTGCGTGATTAGCTGTCCGGGCGCCACCTGCGCCTCCTTCATCGCCATCGGAACGTGCTTCACGGGCTCGGTGATTCCCATGGCGAATCCGCCCGTGCGAAGACAATCGCGGAGGGAATTCTCCGTGATGCCGCCGCGGCGGAAAAGAATCATCTGGTGCTTCTCGCAGTCAATGCCGACGACGGTGCTCTCAATTCCCACGTTACACACACTACGGATGAAATGGCCATGCAGCTCGCACACTTCTCCGCCGTCCAGGATTTGAACCGGCCAGTCGTGGAGATCGCTGTACACGTGCTCCGCTCGCGTCGGAGAGATGTGTCCGAACTTGTTGGCGGAAGGGGCTGCAATCGGGAGTCCGGACTAGATGTGAAGGAAAGAGAAAATAGCAACGACACGGAGCAGCTCGCGGACAATCTCGTGCTTAGGACAGCGGAACCCCACCTTTCCCGTGCCCGCAGACACTAGGCGTTACACTCATAGAGTGTGGCAACATTCCTTTGGCAGAATATCCCGAGCCTTCATCACAATGGTTAAGGGACCCGGCCAGAAGGTATCTGCCAGGTGATGGAATACGCGACGCTCCTACGCATCAAAGCAAAGCACAAAGGATGACTTCATCGCAGACATCTATGTATTTCTCCGCCTCTTCCTTCGACAGCACGTGCACAATGACAGGATCTATCCATTATAGTCACTAGCAACGGTCCCACCATTAAAGGGACGATTCTTTGCTTTGAAAATGTCACACACGGCATCCCGGTTCAGCGCGTTGGCCCCAAGTCCGTAAACCGTTTCTATCGATGAGCAGAGCACCATGAAGCAGTACCCGTGGGAAAAGCGACGAGTCCACCATCATGTAACACTTTCGCGCAAAACTGGTAGTTTTCCGCGGTCGGTTTCAGAATTTGTGCTTTCATCAGTCGTAGAAGTCGTAGATGCGAAAGCACCATACCAATCTGACGACGATTGATTGTTGGGATCCCAAGGGTTGGTTCCGCGAGAGAACCGCGGTCTTCGCCTGAGAGGCCCCCCAATCCCAAGAAATGGAGTGCATGGTGGCCGAAATAAGTTGGAAATGCGGAATTCAAGAAGTTGCTGTAGTGCGAAAGAGCGATTCAAATCAAGCCATTGATTGAAGGTGGGAGGGAAGAAGGACGTGTAATTCTGTAGAATGGGCAGAAGGGATAAAAGCGAAGAATACAGCGACTATTCGGATAGTTACTCGGATTACTCCTATAGTTATGGCTCTTATTCAGATTAGTAGTGGTCTAGAGGTCTGCACTCATATCTAGTTCCTATTCCTATTCCGATTCGGATTCAGACGATCACAAGAAAGATCGAAAGGAGAATCGCTCTAGATCGTACAACCACTCGAATTTGTGATTGTAACGCATAGGCGATCGGAGAGGAAGGAAAAGCGGGAATCCCGTTCAAAAGACGAGCAAAAGTGAGTCCTGTAGTTTTGAATACTCATTTCTAGAGAAACCAAAAAGGAAGAGTCACGAAAGCGGTCTCGCTCCCATTCGCCAAGGAAGAGCGAGAAGAGCGCAAAGCAGGAGGAGCAGAAGGTCGAGGCCCCCACGCTCATCACTCCGGAAGTGAACAACAGCCGCGCGGGAGGTGTGTACATTCCTCCCTTCAAACTGGCCCGCATGCAGACCAACACCGACGACAAGAGTTCTCCCGCGTACCAGCGCCAGACATGGGAGGCGCTGCGCAAGTCGCTGAATGGCATCATCAACAAAGTGAACGTCGTGAACATCGGCAACATCATCCCCGAGCTCTTCCAAGAGAACCTCATCCGTGGTCGCGGCCTGTTCTGCCGTGCCCTGATGAAGGCACAACTCACCTCGCCCGGCTTCACGCACGTGTACGCCGCCCTTGTAGCCATCGTCAACACGAAACTCCCAGAGGTGGGCGAGCTCCTGCTGAAGCGTGTAGTGTTCCAGTTCCGCCGTGCGTTCAGGCGCAACGACAAGTTGGTGGCAGTGTCGCTGGCGCGATTCATCGCGCATCTAGTGAACCAGCAGGTTGCCTCGGAGCTGTTGGTCCTTCAGCTGATCTTCTTGCTGCTGGAGCACCCGACCAACGATTCGGTGGAGATCGCGGTGAACGTGACGAAGGAGTGCGGGCAGTACCTGAGCGAGGAGTGCAGTGAGGGTCTTAACCGTGCGTGTGGCGGCGTGTGGTGAAGCGTAGAAGTGTTCGACGCGTTCCGACACATTCTCCACGAGGGCGAGATTGAGAAGCGCACGCAGTACGTGATTGAGCAGCTCTTCGCGGTGCGCCGCACCAATTTCGAGGTAGTGTGCGGAGTGTGGGGCTGATGGGAAGGAGTACCCTCGGATGGCGCCGGAGCTGGACCTTGTGGAGGACGGAGATCAGATCACACATCGCGTGAGCCTGGACGACGTGATCGACAAGCAGGAGCACTTGGATGTGTTCCACGTGGACGAGAACTTCGTGGAGAACGAGGCGACGTGGAACAAGATCAAGGCGACGATTCTGGGCGAGGAGGAGAGTGAGAGTGAAGAGAGCGAGGAAGAGGAGAGTGAGGAGGAAGAAGAAGATAGTGAGGAGAACGAGGAGAAGAAGATGGAGAAGGGTGTGGATTAATAGGAAGAATGAGAAGTAGAACTGCTGATCGAGGACCAGACGGGGCAGGACACGGCGAACCTGCGGCGCACGGTGCGGGCTGAGGCGAGCGTTGAGAGTAGATCTATTTGGTGATCACGTCCTCACTGGGCTTCGAGGAGTGCACGCACAAGCTGCTGAAGCTGAGTCTGCGTGAGGGCCAAGAAGTTGGGGCGTGGGGAGCGAGTGAGAAATAGATCGAAGTGTGCAACATGCTGATTGAGACGTGCAACCACGAGACATGGATGAACCAGTTCTACCCCAACGTGGCACAGCGTCTGTGCATGCTGGAGAAGAAATGGCAAGACGCCTTCTGTCAATGCTTCGTTGACCAGTTCGAGCGCATCCACCAGCTTGCGACCCCCCGAATTAAGATCAACGCCATGTTCTTCGGGTACCTGCTGAGTGTGGACTGCCTGCCCTGGGACCTGCTCAGCATCATTCACCTGACGGAGAACGACACCACCTCCTCCTCGCGTATCTTCATCAAGGAGCTGTGAGCGATGCGGTACGGGCTAAGGCGCAGGCTGCTGAAGATGTCCAACCTGCTGGGCCTCAAGGAGCTGAACGCGCGCTTTCAGGCGCCCGAGCTGCGGAGCGAGCTGGTGGGCATGTTCCCGCGCGACAACAGCAACGACGTGCGCTTCGCGATCAACTTCTACACCTCGATCGGTCTGGGCGGTCTGACGTGAGGACGCGAGGGTGCGGTGACGCGTAGAGAGGAGCTGAGAAAGACGCTGGAGGCGCTGCGGGCGAGGAAGGCGAAGCAGTGATGGGGGTGTTTGTTGAAGAAACAGAGCACTTGAAAACGCTAAGGCGAATGAAGGAGTATTCGAGGCGCGAGCGCAGCGTGTCGATCTCCTCCGTGATCTCCGGCATGCCCTTCACCGTGTCGCTCGCGTAGCACAGGTCCCAGTAGCACCGCACCGCGCCGAACTCGCGCCGCATGCTGCCCTGGCACGTCACGTTCCCGCAGTGGTCGTCCGTCAGTCTCTAGCCCTCACGCCCACAGCCCTGCCCCACCGCGCGCGCCGAGCGGTAACCGCACATCACATCGTCGCACACGAACTCGCTCTGCAGCACGCGGGCGATCATGCGATGACAGTACAGCAGCAGCACATTACGCAAGTACTCCGTCGTAAACACCGCGCCACACTACGCCTCACTCCATAGAATAACACTCACAGCACACCGCAGGCCCACACAACCCTCTCGCATCAGCGGCAACACGCCCACGAAGACGAAGTCACGTCGGCACGCCGCACAGTGCAGCGGAATCGGGTCCACGCGCGCGTACATCGTCTCGTAGTCGGTGCGCTCGGCGCGGGGCTTGAACTGGCAGGCGAAGTTGGCGCTCTCGGCGGAGTATTCCTCGGCCGTCGCCACCTGGTATTCCAGACCGAGGCAGCTGCAGAGGTAGGAGCGCGGAATGTCGTCCAGCGGCGCCACCAGACGCGACAGCGTGGGGAGCAATTGATTGCGAAGGTACCAGTCCAGGTCCGGCTACGGTGAAAACGGACAGGAGGGGGAACCTGGAGCGCGCCGTTGGAGGAGCGGATCTCGGGGATGCTGAAGGCGCGATCTCCCAGCATCTTGGAGGGAAGCGGGTGGTTGGGATCCGTCGACACGCAGATGATGTAGCGAATGAAGTCGCCGGCGTGGGGGTGAAGGAGAGACGTGGCGGCAGACAAAGGATATGTTCATGATCTGTCCGGCCTTCTGCATCCGGAGGGCGACGACGACGTGGGGGTTGTTGGCGTTGTTCTTGGAGTCGTAGTCCCGTAGTGAGTGCGTGAGGGATTTGGTAATCACGTACTGCTCGAGCGGAATCTTCCCCTCCTTCATGTTCTGCGCCAGGTTGGTCAGGTACTCTCCGATTTTGATGCGGAAATCATCGCGCGAGATGTCGCTGAAGAGATAGTTGAGCAGCTGGTTTCCCGCGGTTTTCGTAATGATGGACCAATCGCGGCGAACGAGGTCGATGCCCTTCACTTCGCGCTGCGTGTTCACTTCTCCGTTCACAACGGACACAACCTTCAGTGCTGCGTACTTCTTCTTCTTCAGAAGCAGCATCCGCTTAAACACGTAATCGACATCGATCTGGAGGTACGTGTACCGTTTGTTGATTTCCTTCTTCAGACTCTCGCCGATGCGCATACACTCCGTGTAGTCCTTCACGCCCGTGTTAATCATGATCGAGTCCGTGTCTCCGTACACCACCGTGTACCCCGCCTTCTCCGCCAGCTGCAGCGTGCTGTGTAGGATGAACCGGCCCTAGCCCTCACCTTCTCCCGCCAACCGTACCGTCTGCGTCACCGTGGAGGCAATCTTCGTCGCGCAGAACCGGCTGTTCGTGAAGCCCAGACAGCCGTACATCGAGTTCGCCAGGATCTTCAGCGCCAGCTGCTTGATGTCCAGCTGTTTCCGCTTCAGCTTGTCCTTCTCGCCCTTGATCAGCGCCTTGATCTCGCGGCGTTTCTGCACCAAATACCGGATCATTTTTGGCAACGGCGCCAAATGCGCCTCGTCGACCGTATCCGGCAGCCACGGCACTACGCGTCACTCCCGCCATCCGCACGCACGAGTTATCTGTGCGTCCTCCTTCACCACCACATCGCCGTCTTCGTCGGCGTCCTGCGCCTCCTCCTCCTTCTTCTCGCGCCGCACGGTGGTGTAGCACAGGTTGTACTCCTGGATGATCGACGGGTACAGCGAGTTGAAGTCCAGCACCACGATGTAGTCGTCGTACAGCCCCGCGCGCGGTTCCAGCACCAGCCCGCCCTCGTACTTCGACTGCCGCTTGCCGCGCTTCTCCTTCGGCTGCTTGTCGGGGACGATGAAGCCCAGCTGGTGGAAGCCGTGCAGGAGGTAGTATTCGACGCGCTCGCTGCGGTTGGAGCGAAGGCAGTGACTCCACCAGAGTCCGGAAATCGTGGCGATTTGGTGCGTCAGCGGCACGATCTGCAGACCGAACATGAGCTGTGCGACGGCGTTCACGTTGATCAGCAGCGAGCGGAGGAAGAGACACAGCCGGTCCGCCCGCTGGAACACGGCCAGCACCTGCGCGTTCTCGAACTCGCTGGCATGCACCGCCGTGTACTTCTCGCACAGGTACGGCAGCCCGTAGTCGTCCTCCTTCGTCAGCTCCTTCGCCGACGTGTACGTGTCCACCACCAGCCGCCCGCACAGCAGCACCGTCGGCAGGTCCGTCGCCAGCACGCGCGGCAACGGGCCCGAGCGGCGCAGACGGCCCAGCTTCGCCCACGGCAGCTTCAGCCGGATGATGCGCGCCTGCAGCGCCACCAGCGCGTTGCCCACGATGTTGTGGCCCACCACCAGGTCGGGGTCGGCCGCCGCCACGAACTCGAACAGCAGGCGCAGCAGCTCCGCCTCGGAGCCCAGCACCACGGGCTGCAGACGCTGCTTGGCCAGCTCCTGCTTGAACTGGAGCGGGTAGGTCGTGACGGGACACACCCACTACACGTCACGCCTCCACCCCGTCCGTACGCAACAGCCGCGCACAGGAGTCTGGTGCGTGCGGTCCGTGTCGCGCACGATGTCGATGCCCTCGTACACAGCGGCCGCGGCGGCGCAGATCTGGGTCTGGTTGTTGTCGGGTCGTGTGATGGAGGACAACTCCAGAGACAGCACACGTAGCGTAGGCGGCGGCAGCTCCGCCACCACCTGCAGATTCCCGCGGATCTCGGGCACGGTGAACTCGTGCTGGCAGAAGGACTTCTTGCTGGGGCTGACGGAAACACCGCCGATTTCGAGCCATTGCGGACCCTTCACGCCGCATTCCAGCGCGAACGTCTCCGCCGCCCTACGCGTGACTTCGATCCGCGGTCCGTACGAAGTGGTGCGCCCGAACACGTGCTGGAACGTGCGGCCGCTCTCCCGCGGGAACACGGGGTAGCGTCCAGGGTACACCAAATGGACGTAGTCCGTCTACGCGTAACCGCGCCCACGCACCCGCACCTCCTCGGTGGGAATGCCCTCGATCTCGAAGGCGTACTTCTTGCGGTCCACGCGGAAGCCGATTTCACGGGTATTTTTGACAAGGGGCGAGAGGGTGTCCAGAACCTCTTGCTTCACCTCGGCGACGGAGCAGCGGCCGCCCTCCCGTTCCGCGGGGAGGAAGAAGAGATGGCGGGAAATGTTGCCGACGACCACGCACACGCTCTCGGTGCGGCTGCCGACGGGCACGCGCCCGAAGAGGAAGAGCTGCCCCGGCGCCACACTGGCGTCCTCGAACACCTCCGTCATGAAGAAGCGAAGCGTCGTGCTGTCATCGCCCGTCAGCAGCGTCGCGGACGCCGCCGCCGTGGGGTTGGCAGGGTTGGCGGGCTGTGGAGCCTGGACCAGAGAAGCGTCGACTTGCTCTAGCGGTGAGGGGGCGTGGGAGCACCAACGGTCCTTCAGGCGGTCCAGCAGGCGCGCCAGACTCTCCTCGTTCTCCGTCGTGTCCGTGCGGAACACGGGTGGCGTGGCCTGCATAGCCTGTGTAGCCTGTGCGGTTTGCGTAGCTTGCGTCGCTTGCGTCGCTTGCGTGGGCGGCACGTCGCCCAGCAGGGCAGCCAGTTCCGCTTCGTTGATCTCGTCCTCGGGGGCCTCGGCGCCCTCCAGAATGCGCATCGCCTCCTCGTCGTCCAGCGACACCTCCCGTGCAGGCAGTGCAGCAGCAGTAGACGGCTTGGCAGCAGCGGTGGAGGCGGGCAGAGTAGTAACGTGAGGCTCTGCTTCGTACTCTTTCAGCAGGTTGCGACTGGCGGCTTCGGTGCCGTCCTCGCTCAGCGTGGAGTGCTGCTGCGCCTCCGACCAGTCCACGCTCTCGTGCGGCAGCGGCAGGTCGACGTCCATGTCGGGAAGATCGCCATCATCGGGGATGGAGGCCATCTTGGAAGGCTGCGAAGACTCTGGCCGCGAGATGGGACGCTTCTGGGAGGCCTTCTTGCTGGGGAGGGGCATGTCGTCCTCATCGTCGAAGCGAAGGAAATCCTCTAGCGCATCTACAGGTACAGACACAACACAATGCTACTTTCGTCCATCACGGTGGCTTTCTTTCCGGAGGGTTGGCTTTCCTCCTCCTTTTGTGAATGCTTCTTTCCCTTGCCGAAGAACGATTTGTCAATCCTTCCCAACATCGAATCTTTGCTCTCATTCAGCTTCTTCTCTCCTCGCTTCAGCAGCTTCTTGCTCAACTCCCCATTGCGATAGAACGATTCTACTCGTTATCGCCCATCCACTAGACGCTACCCATTTCGTCCTCTTGGATTTCACCAAAATCATCCTCGCCGTTATCAAAATACTCATAGTTGCTGGCGCCTCCCTTTGCTACACAATCAATACCCTCTGCCCCATCCCATACAGTCGTTCACAACGAATTGGCCCTGTTTCCGGCGATTTGTGATGATGCGGTTGTATTCCTCCTCACTCACGACATCGTAGACATTTTCGATCTAGAATGATAGTGGGAAGGGAGAAATGCAAACCTCGTGAAGCTGCTGCTTCTTATCCTCCTCTAGCTACAGTATCAGACCTAGCGATGCAAATGGTCCTACATCACGTCGGGCCTTCGACGCCCTATCCGCATTTCGTCTAGATCTCCTTCTTCCTTCCATTGACCAGGAATTGGTTTGAATAATGCGTGGAAAAGATTTGGCGGGTTTCGGAGGCAAACCGAGAGAGGAGCGCCGTCACAACAAGGACGTGGATCTGTTAGGTTGAAGTGAAAACACCCGTTTGGTGAAGTGTGGACAGAATCAACACTCAATCGCGTTCTATTCAAAAGGGCTTCAAATATGCTGATAACCACTCAAACTGGGTTGTTTCGATGACGAAAACGATCATTCTTCTTTTCCATCATGGACGAGTATGACCCTATGGATGCCTTTATGGCGTCGAACGAGCTTCAGAAAGCCATGGATGATGAGAAGTGGAAGGAACAAACGGGAGGAGGTCGATTGAGTCAGAAGCGGGGGACGGAAGAAATGGACACAGACGTGGTGTCGCATCCCACACAGCAATTGCTGAGGGGTTTGCAGAAGCCAATGGAGAAATCGTCCTTCGGAATGCGGATGCTCGAGAAGATGGGCTTCAAGCACGGAGAGGGACTCGGAAAGGACGGAACTGGAATCAAGGAGCCAATCCAAGTGAAACTCAAGTATGACAAGCTGGGCATCGGAAGCGAAGAAGCGGAACAGAAGAAGAGGGAGGAGACAGAATATCAACGCAATCTAAAAGCCCTGCGCCAAGAGCTGTACTATAACATGAAGGTGCAGGTGTATAAGGACCATGTGAAGGAGAAGGCGAACATCCGGAATGTTAGGAAGGACCTGCGACAGGCGCAGGACGCCATCGAGATGCTGGACGAGGAAAACGGCCGGTCAAGGAATAAGCTACTGCTTGGGGACGACGAGGACTGCGACGTGGACGTGCTAACAGCGCACTTGGGTCGCATGATCGAGTACCTGCGGACAACATACCACTACTGCATCTACTGTGGCTGTGCGTACAACGACGATGACGATATGAACGCAAACTGTCCCGGCTGGGGAAGAGATGTTCACTGACCCTGTTTCTTCACAAACAATCAACCCGTGTGTGAGCGAAACGAGAGTAATTAAGAAACACACAGTCACATATGATTGCGTCTAAACGAAAAACGATGAAGTCAGCTTAGTGACCTCCGGAAGAGGGGTAGCCGCAGAAGGTCTTCCAGGTATCGTAGATCCACCACTGCAGACCCGTCAGCGTACCGATCATGAGGATACGAGTGCCAAGACCGTTCCAGCAGCCCTTCCAGCCGA
>OIWT01001333.1_pt1 | contig 30161 bp, 26 predicted proteins | sample 1587701 | NCBI WGS metagenome assembly OIWT01 (sample SAMEA3888904, study PRJEB22519) | human gut metagenome | biome: human gut; feature: human-associated habitat; material: faeces | place: Denmark | collected 2009 | reverse complement strand
CATTTTTTTGAGTTTTTGTAAATTTTCTGGGTCGTTTGGGGATTCCGCCCATTGTTTTTGTTCTTTGTAATTTTTTGTTAATTCTTCTTTGCGTGAATCTAAGGACTCAATTTTTTCTTTAAGTTTATTTGAATCACACAAATTTAAATTATTTGACGCTTTAAATTCTGTAGTAATATAATCATTGTTTAGAAAAATTTTATTTACAGTTTCTTCAATGGGTTCTTCAATTTTTTCAGAAGTATCTTTTTGTAAGAAATATTTTTCAGAGCAAGGATCGCCAAACCTTATAAATGAATTTATAAAACATTTAGAATCTAATCTAGTTTCATACAGTCGTGACTTCTTTGAAATTTTATCTTTAAAACTTTTTCCATTTTCATAATTTTTAAGTGATGATTGATTTATAGGATGTTTTTCAAGAGTTTCTTTCAGTATATTTGAGAAATTTTTAAACTCAATCAAATTTTTATTCAAAGATTCTACATTAACTGTAATAAACGGATCAAATAACATCTCATTATATGAAAAAATAACATTTACGTAACCTTTTTCTTTGAGGTACTTGTTCTGAGCCGAATTGGGATCATTTAATATAGAAATAGCAGCATCTATTCGATTTTTATGGGTTTTGTAAGTCTCCCAATCAAGTATTTTGCTAAATACTGATTCTTTTAAATTTTCTTTTGCATCTGCTTTGTAATAATCAAATGAGCTATATTTAGCTACTTTTTGAGGATCTTGGCTTAAATATGATACACCTTTAAAGTCATCTTTATTATAGTGTTGTAAATAATCTTTGTTAAGCCAATCCATCATTTCTTCATAATCAACGTCCCCGCTGATATAAATTATCATATTTGCCGGATGATAATATTTTTTATAAGTATTGCAAACCTCTTCATATGTAAGATTCATTATTTTCTCAGGTAATCCTCCGGAAAAATTCTTAGATTGAGTATCCGGAAAAATATTTTTTAGCAAATGATTGGTTGTATTTCCGTTCACACCTTTTTGCATTTCATTAAATACTGTACCATTCGGGGTAATATTTCCATTTTTATCAAGTTCAAATCTAATTCCTTCTTTTTTAAATATGTTTTCGTTCTTCAAAAAAGACGGATGGAATACGCTACTGGCATATATTTTAGCTAAAGAATTATAATCGTTTTTATCGGTAGATGCTGTATGGAACGCAGTAAAGCACGGACAAGTGTAAGCATTTATCAGAGTTGCATGGGCTATTTTTTGAAGCTCCCAAATTATACTTTTACAAGGAAATTCATTGCTTCCGTTAAGTACACAATGCTCGATTACGTGATTTGTTCCTTTGTCGTTTTCTGCCGGAGTTCTAACAATGATTTCAAATTTTTTATTTATGTTGTTATTTTTTTCTACTATAAGCCAAGCACCTGATTTTTCGTGTTGATATTCGAGTATGCTGTGTTTATCAAATAAGCAATCCTTCTTTAAAGAGAAACCATGAATACTCTTTTCTGCTTTTGCTGAAGTTGTCGAAGATTTGAGCGTTTTTGTTGCAGAAACCATTTGAGAATTCACGGGAAAAATGAATAAAAATACTAAAACCAGTGCTAAAATTTTCTCCTTTGGAAATAACTTTTTCATTATATTTTTCTCCTTTGACGAATTTAAATCTTAAATTAATTATAACATTATTTTATATTAAAATCAATTAAAAAATACTTAACAACATTAATTTGAATTTTTAAAATTTAAAAATGAATAATAAGCTTAAAAAAATTAATAATTAAAAATAAAAGGTGAGGAAGTGATTTTATGTCTAAAAAAAATGATTCAATATTTGAAATATTATCCAATGTAAATGTGGGATCGCATATAGAAAAAAAGAACGGTTTGAGTTATCTTTCATGGCCATATGCGTGGGCTGAGGTTAAAAAAATTTTTCCGAACGCTACCTATAAAATAAAACTTTTTGGAGAAAAAAGTTTACCATACGTTTATGATGAAAATACAGGATATATGGTTTTTACATCTGTTACAATTGACGACATTACTCATGAAATGTGGCTTCCGGTAATGGATGGAGCTAATAAAACAATGAAATCTGTAAAATATACTTATGATACAAAATATAGAAAAAATATCCCGGTAGAAGCTGCAACAATGTTTGATATAAATAAAACCATTATGCGATGCCTTGTGAAAAATCTTTCTATGTTTGGATTAGGACTTTATATTTACGCAGGAGAAGACATACCTGAGTCTGAAAAAGAAACAGATGAAAATATTAAATATTTATATAAATTTATATATAACTTTGATAATCCGGAAAAACTTTTAGCTAATATTTTAAAAACATATGAAATTAAAAGTTTACAAGATTTGAGTCATAAACAATATTCTGAGATACTTAAGAAATTAAAAGAATGGAATCCGTCATCTGTAAAAAGTTCAGAATAGTATTTATTCCCTCGATAAGCACATTAGCTTTATTCGAAGGAATTTAAAACATTGTGATAAGTACAAACGGTCAAAGCATAAATTTTTTATACATTAAATCATTGAAAGAGTGATAGCATTGTGGTTCTTAGAGTTTGTAAAAATTTTATCCTCCATACCGTTTTTTGTACTTCATGTAATATCGGCACATTCGTTTCCAAAACCTTTGTCCTCAAAAGAAGAAAAAAAGTACATAAATTTACTTAAATCAGGGGATAAGGATGCTAAAAATAAGCTAATAAAGCATAATTTAAGGCTTGTTGCACATATTACCAAAAAATATTATTTTAATAAAAGTGATCCCGATGACCTTATTTCAATAGGTACAATCGGACTTATAAAAGCTGTAAATACTTTCAAACCTGAAAAAGGTATACGCTTATCAAGTTATGCATCCAGATGTATTGAAAATGAGATATTAATGTATTTTAGAAATTCCAAAAAAACTTCATTAGATGTTTCTATGGATGAACCTATAGAAACTGACAAAAACGGAAATGTGTTGACGCTTATGGATACAATTGCTACAGATGATTCGGTAGTTGATGAAATTGATACTAAAATAAATATACAAAAATTAAACAAATACATTGAAAAATCACTTACAAATCGAGAAAAAACCATAATATGCTTAAGATATGGGCTCAATGGTAACTCGCCACTTCCACAGAGGATAGTTGCAAAAAAGCTTGGAATTTCTCGTTCTTATGTTTCACGAATCGAAAAAAAGGCAATAGAAGTACTTAAAGGTTTATTTTAATGCAAATTCATCTATCTGTACAAAGAACATTAAAAAGTTAATATTTCAAATTTTTAAATAATTTTTTAACTTTTTTACAATAAATTCTTTGTCATTTTTAGTCAATTCGAGAAATTCTTTTGTTAAACATTGCATATCTTTATCATCAATTTCATATTGAGTTCCTTTTATGGATACAATAAATTTACAATTTGTTGTTTCATTGTTTTTTGTTGGGGTGTATGGAGTAAATTTCAGTTTAAATATACTGTACAGGATATCTATAGATTCTGTTGTTAAAAATTTATTTTTTCCTTCTAAAATTTTTTCAAAAATTTCTAAAAATTTTTCTATAGAATTTAAATTATATTTAAATACATTAGTATTGTTTTTATTTTTTAACAATTTTAGCCCATCTTCAATTTGATCATGCAAATTGTCACAATTGTACACTTTCGGAGTGACAGAGACATATTTATCAATATAAAATTTCACGTAGAATGGTATATCTTTGTTACCATTTGTATCCGTAATTAGTGCATATAAATTTATTATGATTCTTGCGGTTTTGGAGTTAGTTATGATATCTAAATAATTTGTTTCTGATTCTGAAATTTCTTTTTCATACCACATTCTATAAGGTCCAAACGATTTATCTATAACTTCTATTTGTTCTTCTGTTAAGACTCCTGATTTCATTTCTAAAATTTTTTTCAATTCCAATAAAGCAAATTCTAAATCCGTAATTTGCTGTGATTTTTTTCCCGGAATAAGATGATGAATGATATCTAAAGCTTTTCCTATGGCACTTCGAAGTTGTTTGCGTTTACGTTCCTGTTTTTTAAACATATCTGCTTTTAAATGGTGTTCTACGTATTCGTTTATCGTTGTTTTCACAGTAGTATATAATTTTTCTTCTATTTCAGATTCTATTTCCTCAAATTCTTTTTTTAGGTTCCTATACTTATTTTTGAATTCATTTGGTTTTTTGAGATATTCTGAAAAATATGATGTGATTATTTGACCAAATTTTTTAGAACAATCTATACAATAGGGCGGTATATCCTCCTGTATATGTGATGGAATAATTTTTTGTGCTAATTCATCCATATAAGTGAAAAAGTATAGTTTATGAATTCCGAATTCATCGTGTATGATTGAATTTATCAACGCTATAACTTTAGTGTTTAAAGCTTTAAATTGGTTTGATATATTTGAATAAGTTGCACATAAATTTTTATACACATATTTTATATATTCACAAAAATTGATAATATAACTTGATTGCTGTGCAATTATTTTATCAATTTTTATTTTTTTATCTTCCAAAGTTTCATTGCTCGTAGTTGCTATTTTTTCAATTTCTGATTTCATATTTTTGATGATACTATTAAAAACAGTTATTGAATTACTGTAAATTAATTTGTAATAGTACTCTTGTGCATCGAAATCAGAACTTGATTTACCAATCGCATCATAAAATTCAATTTGAGAATATTTTGAAAATTGCGTTGAGTATTTTTCTATAGTTTTAACAACGTTTTTTAGAAACTCATCATAACAATCACGTATACATTTGTTCGTTGATTTTATTAATTTTTTCTCATTTAAAGGATGAAATCCTTTATGTTTAATTTTAGAAATGTGTGGGATGGGAACAAGTTTAACTGATTGATTATTCATGAAACTACACCTCTATGATTTTATATGTTATGATTATATAACATATTTTTCAAAAATCAATAATCAATTAAATATTTTTATATATTTTTCGTAAAACATTTCAAAAGTGCCTTCTTCAAGTGATTCACGAATTTTTTCCATTAGTGTGTTGTAGAAATACAAATTATGCATTACAGCTAAACGCATACCAAGCATTTCTTTATTTTTTAAAAGGTGACGAACATATGCTTTTGAATGATTCCTACACGTGGGGCAATCACATTGAGCATCTAAAGGAGTAGAATCTTTTTCATATTTTGCATTGAGTATGTTTATTGAACCATTCCATGTGAAAATTTTTCCATGACGCGCATTTCTGCTTGGCATGACACAATCCATAAGGTCTACTCCTCGAGCAACTGCTTCTATGATGTTTCTTGGAGTACCAACACCCATCAAATATCTAGGTTTGTCGGAAGGCATATACGGTTCTACGGTTTCAATGATATCATACATTTCTTCGGCCGTTTCGCCGACGGCAAGTCCACCTATTGCATATCCGTTTAAATCAAGTTCTCGAATTTTTTTCATGTGATCAATTCTGATATCTTTATATGTACTGCCCTGATTTATACCAAAAAGCATTTGATTTTTATTTAAAGTTTCTTCAAGAGAATTCAGTTCGAGCATCTTTTTTTTGCAACGTTTAAGCCAACGCACGGTTCGTTCACAAGAATTTTTTGTATAAGAGTACTCTGCAGGATTGGCAATGCATTCATCAAAAGCCATAGCGATTGTTGAAGCTAAATTTGATTGAATTTGCATGCTTTCTTCAGGGCCAATAAATATTTTATGTCCGTCAATATGTGAAGAAAATTCTACTCCTTCTTCTTTTATGTTTCGCAGTTTGGCTAAGGAAAAGATTTGAAATCCTCCGCTATCGGTTAAAACCGGACCTTCCCACGAAGTGAAATTTCTTATTCCGCCTTGACTTTTTACTATTTTATCACCGGGTCTTAAATGGAGATGATACGTATTGCATAATTCTACCTGACACTTTATGTTTTTTAGATCTATTGCCGATAACCCTCCTTTTATAGCACCGCAGGTGGCAACATTCATAAATCCCGGAAGTTTTATTGTTCCGTGGGGAGTTTTAAATTCTCCGAGTCTGGCATTCATTTCTCTTTTTAATAAAGTATACATAAATTTCTCCGATTTAAAATTTATTTAATTTGTTGTATGATTGTATTAGAGTTTGGGAGGGGTATTATGAAAATATTTTTAGCTATAAAGTATTACGAAGATATGAGAAACAAAAATTTGATAGAAAAAATCTGTTCTTCGTTTGAATGTAAAAACATTACTGTATTTGCTTTTGCTCGTAACGTTCAGAATTATGGACCATGTAAACTTTCAGGAAAAGAAGTTATGGACATTGCTTTTGAAGAAATAAAACGTTCTGATGCGTTTGTAATTGATGCTTCTGAACTTAGTATAGGAATAGGGGTAGAGGCAGGAGTTGCGTACTCTAATGACGTTCCTGTTTTTGTTATTGCACAAAAAGACGCATATGTATCTGAATCGATAAAAGGTATAGCAAAAGATTGTTTTAGGTATAGTGTTCCCGAAGATATTTTAAATTTCCAAATAAGATTATGAATTTTTAATCATATTTTCCATGGAATAAAGTCCGGGATTTTGTACAGAGGTAAATTCTGCTGCACGAAGTGCACCTAAAGCAAATATATCTCTTGAACCTGCATGATGAGAAAGCGTTATTATCTCATCTTTTCCTGCGAAAATAATTTCATGTTCTCCCGGAATGCTTCCACCTCGCACAGAATGTATTCCTATTTCGTTTTTGCATCTTGGTGATCGCTTTTGAGTTCTGTCGAAAACATATTTCGTATCATTATTTAAAGTTTCGGAAATTTTTTCTGCAATCATCAAAGCAGTACCGCTGGGAGCATCTATTTTTTGATTGTGGTGTTTTTCTATTATTTCTATATCAAAATTTTTTCCGAGAACTTTGGTAGCGGTTTTAGCGAGTTCTAAAAGTAAATTAATTCCTAAAGACATATTCCTGGAATAAAAAATTGGTACTTCACAAGCAGTTTTTTTAATGTCTTCAATTTGTTCACAAGAAAGACCCGTAGTACAAATTACTGCGGGTATTTTATTTTTTTTGCTGTATTTTAAAACCGATGAAAGAGCAGAAGGGTGCGAAAAATCTATTATGACATCAGCAGGTAAATTTATTTTTTCTATACTTTCGAAAACAGGAAATTCACCATTTTCAGAATGATTTATATCTACTCCCGCCACAACAAAGGAATTTTCAGATTTTTCAACTGCTTCGATTATAGCTTTTCCCATTTTTCCGTTGCATCCGCAAATTATTATTTTCATATTCGTGCTTTTTCTCCGTCCTTTTTAAACATTATATTAACGAAAATTTTTTCATTGTTTTTTCAAGTTTTTTGTAATTTTCCTCACTTAAAATATCGAGGGGCATGCGGCATCTTCCACAACCATATCCCATCATATTTAAAGCTTCTTTAACCGGTATCGGATTTACGTCACAGAACATGGTGTTCATCAGTTCTAAATATTTAATTTGCATTTTTGAAGCAACTTCAATATTTCCTTCGAGATATTCTTTGACAAGCAAATGGCATTCTTTTGGACAAATATTTGAAAATACTGATATAATTCCGATGCCTCCGAGGGAAAGAATGGGTACAATTTGATCATCGTTTCCGGAATAAATATTCAAATTCTCTCCGCACAAATTTTTTATTTTGGCTACTTGAGAAATATCTCCGCTTGCTTCTTTTATTGCGCAAATATTTGGATGTTTTGAAAGTTCAGCACAAGTTTCGGGGTTTATGTTTACGCCTGTTCTGGATGGAACATTGTAAAGAATAATGGGAATATCAATTTTGTCCGCTATGTATGTATAGTGTTTTATAAGCCCGGACTGAGATGTTTTATTATAATAGGGAGTAACTATAAGCAATCCATCGACACCCAGCTCTTGAGCTTTTAAGGAAGATTTAAGAGTAGCTTCCGTATCATTGCATCCAGTACCTGCTATAACTGGAATTCTTTTTGCCGTTTTTTCAACGGTAAATTTTATGACCTTTATTTTTTCTTCGCAACTTAGTGTGGCTGATTCTCCAGTAGTTCCACAAGTAATTATTGCGTCAGTTCCGTTTTTTATTTGAAATTCTATTAATTGACCAAGTGCATCATAGTTTACGGAACCATCCTTGTTCATAGGAGTTATGAGTGCTACTCCTGCGCCTTTGAAAATTGTTTTTTTCATTACTAATAGCCTCCAATTATGATATGTATCCTTCACGGCAAAGCATTTCGGCCAAAAGAATAGCTCCTCCGGCAGCACCTCGCACCGTGTTATGGCTCATGCATACAAATTTTAAATCATATTGAGAATCATTTCGCATTCTTCCGACTGCAATTCCCATACCTTTTTCTATTTCTCGGTCAATCTTGATTTGAGGTCTTGAATTATCCTCAAAATAATTTATAAATTGTGAAGTTGAACTGGGTAAATTTCTGCTCTTTTCATGTCCTTTAAAATTTTTCAATTTTTGAATGGCATCTTTCGGCGATATTTGCGTTTTAAAAGACACAAAAACTGCTGCTGTATGCCCATCTGTAACAGGTACTCTCAAACATTGAGAAGTAATGTTTATATTTTTGTTGGGAATTATTTCTCCGTTTTTTACTTCTCCCCAAATTTTTAAAGGTTCTTGTTCGGATTTTTCTTCTTCTCCTTGTATAAATGGTATGATATTATCTTTCATTTCAGGCCAGGTTTCAAAAGTTTTTCCGGCACCGGATATAGCTTGATATGTACATACAAGTATTTTATCTATCTCAAATTCAAAAAGAGGATGAAGCGCAGGAACGTAACACTGAATTGAACAATTTGATTTTGTGGCTATAAATCCTTTTTTTGTTCCCAATCTTGTTTTTTGATATGGGATGACGTCCATGTGATGTGCATTAATTTCAGGAATTATCATCGGAATGTCGCAAATTCCTCTGTTTGCGCTGTTGTTAGAAATAACCGGACATTCTGCTTTTGCGTATTTTTCTTCCAATTTTCTGGTTTCATCTTTATTCATATTTAAGGCACAAAAAACAAAATCAACGGATTTTGCGATTTTTTCTATGTCTCTGACTGCATCATAAACTATTTTGTTTTTTATTTTTGATGGTATGGGATAATCCATAATCCACCTGTTTTCAACGGCCTGACTATAAGATTTTCCGGCGGAATTCGGACCGGCAGCAAGTGTTTCGATTTCAAACCAAGGGTGATTTTGCAAAAGGACCGTAAATTTTTGCCCGACGGTTCCAGTAGCACCCAAAATTCCTATTTTATATTTTTTCATAATGTTTTGAGCCTATGATTTTAATTTTACGTGTTTTTCATGATGTAATAAATCATTTGCTCTTTTCACCGCCTTTATTTATTACTTCAAAACTCTATAATACCATTGTATTGAGAAATAAGTCAATTTGATTATTGATAATTTCCATTAAGAATTTTATTTGTTATAATGGTAGTCTAAAATAATTTGGAGGAAATAAAATTTGGATATTGATTTTAATAAAAAAAGTACGTTTGATTATTATTTACCCGAAGAGCTTATTGCTCAGCATCCGATTGAACCGAGAGATTTTTCAAGACTTATGATAGTGGATAAGCAAAGTGGAAAAATTATTCATAAAAAATTTTATGACGTGGTAGAATATCTTAATCCCGGAGATTGCCTGGTAATAAATGATTCTAAAGTTTTGCCTGCCAGAATTTTCGGAAAAAATGTCGAAACAGGGTATATGGTAGAATTCTTACTTCTTAAACAGTTAAGTTCTGGAATGTGGGAAACATTGGTCAAACCTGGGAAAAAAGCTAAAAGTGGATTTAAATTTATTTTCGGAGATGAAAAAGGTACACATTTGACTGCTGAAATAACAGAAATATTACCGGATGGAAACAGAGTGATTCAGTTTGAAGATATAAAAAATTTTTTTAGTAAACTTGAAGAAATCGGTCAAATGCCTCTTCCGCCTTACATAAAAGAAAAGTTAAAAGATAAATCCCGTTATCAAACAATTTATGCCAGAGATTTGGGTTCAGCCGCTGCTCCTACCGCAGGACTTCATTTTACTCCCGAACTTTTGAAAAAAATAAAGGATAAGGGGATAAATGTGGTCTCTGTGACGTTGCACGTGGGTTTGGGAACTTTTCGTCCTGTAAAAGAAGAAAATATTGAAAACCATAAAATGCATTCAGAATTTTTTATAGTTCCACAAAGTACGGAAGAAATGATAAAAAACACAAAAAAATCAGGAAATAGAGTTATATGTGTTGGAACCACGAGTTGTCGTACGGTAGAATCCGTATACGATAAATTCGGTGAGATTAAGGCATTTGAAGGCTCTACAGACATATTTATAAAACCAGGCTATAATTTTGGGATAACAGATGGACTTATAACAAATTTTCATCTTCCTGAGAGTACACTTATAATGCTTGTTTCTGCATTCGCAGGGTATGAAACTATTATGAGAGCTTATAAAACCGCAGTTGAAGAAAAGTATAGATTTTTCAGTTTTGGTGACGCAATGCTAATAATTTAAAATTTTAATTAAATAATTATTGCAATTTTAATCGTTTTGTGGTATATTGATTCAGTTGAAATACACACGCCGAAAAGAAATACAAATACGCAGGTGGCCAAAAGGCTAAAGTTCGGCGGAGGAAAAAACCAAGGAGGAATATTTAATGTCAGTAGTATCGATGAAACAACTTTTAGAAGCAGGTGTGCATTTCGGACACCAAACCCGCAGATGGAATCCAAAAATGGCCGAGTATATTTTTACTCAACGCAACGGTATTTACATTATCGATTTGCAAAAAACCGTAAAAAAACTTGACCAAGCTTACAATTTTATCAAAGAAGTAACTGAACAAGGAAAATCTGTTCTTTTCGTGGGAACAAAGAAACAAGCTCAAGAATCAGTAAAATCTGAAGCGTTGAGATCCGGTTCATTTTTTGTGAATGCCAGGTGGCTTGGCGGTATGCTTACTAACTTTTCTACAATACGTAAAAGAGTAAGTCGTTTAAATCAACTTAAAGCCATGGAAGAAGACGGAACATTTGAACTTCTCCCGAAAAAAGAAGTAATAAAGCTTCGTCTGGAAATTGAAAAACTTGAAAAGTTTTTAGGCGGCGTAAAAGATATGAAAGAACTTCCGGGGGCACTTTTTGTCGTGGATCCGAAAAAGGAGCGTATAGCTGTAGCAGAAGCTAAAAAACTTGACATACCGGTTGTTGCAATAGTTGATACAAATTGTGATCCGGATGCAGTTGATTACGTAATACCCGGAAATGACGATGCTATCAGAGCAGTCAAACTTATAAGTGGAGCTATGGCACAAGCAGTAATAGAGGGAAAAGAGGGAGAAATTCAAGAAGAGATTCTTCCAGAAGTTTCCGAAGAAGAGTTTAGTGAAGTTGAAACTGTTGAATCAGAACAAGAATAGTCAATTGTGAATGCAGGAGCCAAATTTATAGATGAAGTTTAATTGAAATTCGGCTTACTTAGTTGTATTAATTTGAATTCAGGAGGAATTAGCGTGAGTTTTACTGCTAAAGATGTTAAGGAACTGAGAGAAAAAACAGGATGCGGCATGATGGATTGCAAAAAAGCACTTGCTTCGTCCGATGGAGATATGGCAGCGGCTATAGATTTTTTGAGAGAAAAAGGTTTAGCGGCAGCAACTAAGAAATCTTCAAGAGTAGCGGCAGAGGGATTAGCGATGGCTTATACAAATGAGGACGGCAGTGTTGGTGTGGCTATAGAGGTAAACTCTGAAACGGATTTTGTGGCAAAGAATGTCGATTTTCAATCATTTGTTAAACTTTGTGGTGAAATTGTCATAGAAAAAAATCCGCAATCTGTTGAAGAATTATTGAAATTAAAGGCAGAAAACGGTAAAACAGTTGAAGAAATATTACAAGAAAAAATTCTTACAATAGGAGAAAATATAAAAATCAGACGTTTTAAACGTTTTGAAGGTGTTGTTGCGGGATATGTTCACGCAGCTGGAAAAATTGGTGTTTTGGTAAATTTTGATGTAGATAATAAAGATGTTGTCAAAACCGATGTTTTCAAGGCATTTTCTAAAGATGTGGCGATGCAAATCGCAGCAATCAATCCGCTTTATCTTGTTCCGGAAGAGATACCGGCTGACGTAATAGCTCATGAAAGAAAAATATTAAAAGAGCAAATTGTTGGTGATGGAAAACCGGAAAATATTGCTGAAAAAATAGTAGAGGGAAGAATCGGAAAATACTATAAAGAGGTTTGCCTAATGAATCAAGCGTTTGTAAAGGACGGAAACCTCAGTATCGAACAGTATACACAAAAAATTTCCAAAGAATTGGGAACAAGTATAAAAATCATTTCTTTTGTAAGATTCGAAAAGGGTGAAGGAATAGAAAAGAAAGAAGATAACTTTGCTCAAGAAGTCGCCGGAATGATTAAATAGTTAATATAGCAGTGTGTGTCCGAGAATTCTTGATCTTTAGGACACACTGTATTTCAATTAAGAGCGTATATCTCTGAGAGGTTATATCTGATGATTAATTTTGACACAAGTTATTTGAGTGAATTTGTTACAGATGAAGAAATTGAAGGATTTCAAACTAAGATAAACGAGATACATGATGCTTTACATTTTGTTTCCGAAAATGAAAATGATTTTAAAGGGTGGCTGGATCTACCTATAAAAATTAATACTCAGGAACTTGAAAAAATTAAATCTTCTGCAAAAAAAATAGGAGAAAATTCCGATATTTTTGTTGTAATTGGAATTGGTGGATCATATTTGGGAGCGAGAGCTGCGATAGAGTTTTTGAAATCTCCAAATTATAACTACTTATCAAAAAATTCTCCTAAGATTTTTTTTGTAGGAAATTCTGTGAATTCTCAAGAATTGGAAGATATCTTAGAAATTTGTAAAAAAAGAGATGTTTCAATTAATGTTATTTCAAAATCGGGCACAACCACCGAACCAGCTATAGCATTTAGGGTTTTCAAAAAATTTCTGGAAGACAAATATGGAAAAGAACAAGCGAAAGATAGAATTTATTGTACCACTGATCCGTATAGAGGTTCACTTTTGAAAATTGGTCGTGAAGAAGGTTATGAGTGTTTTGAAATACCACAAAATATAGGTGGACGTTATTCTGTCTTGACAGCTGTAGGACTACTTCCGTTAGCAGTTAGTGGAGCAAATATAGATGAGATATTGAGTGGTGCTCGTGATTCTTATGAAGAAAATTTGAATAAATCTTTAAACATTAATGATTGTTATAAATACGCTGTTTTGAGAAATATTTTTTATAAAAAAGGAAAACACATTGAATTAATTGCAGGTTATGATTCAAGACTTCGTTATTTTTTTGAATGGTGGAAACAACTTTTTGGTGAAAGTGAAGGCAAAAATTGTACTGGAATTTTTCCTGCAACCGCTATTTTTACGACTGATTTACATTCTATGGGTCAATTTATTCAAGAGGGAAATAAAATATTGTTTGAAACTGTAATAAAAGTAAGAAATTTTGATGAAGGTTTAATTGTACCTCATTGTGAAAATGATTTAGATGAGCTAAATTATCTTGAAGGTAAAAAATTGAATTACGTAAATGAGAAAGCTTTCGAAGCTACTGTTTTGGCTCATACCAATGGTGGAACACCAAATATTATCATCACAATTGATAGTTATTCAGAATATTGGTTGGGTTATATTATTTATTTTTTTGAAAAAGCTTGCGCAGTTTCAGGATATTTGATGAATGTAAATCCATTCAATCAGCCAGGTGTGGAGAAATATAAAGTTAATATGTTTAGATTGTTAGGCAAACCTGGATATTGATTTGAATTTTTATAAATTTAGTAAATAAAAATCATAAAGATTATGAAACGTTTATTATAAAAATAAAAACGGTATAAGCTCTTGACAAACTTGTAGAAATATTTTATAATGACTGTACCGAATTGCAAACGGATTTTTTGTTGTGTTTAATAAGGAGGTTCCATAGTAATGGCAATAGTACCTAAAAGAAAGCATTCTAAAGCGAGAAGAAACACAAGACGTTCTAACGTATGGAAGATAAAAGTTCCGGCTTTCAGCAGATGCGAAAAGTGCGGAGCGTTGAAGTTAATTCACAGAGTGTGCAAATCTTGCGGTTATTATAAGGGAAGAGAAGTTATTAAAAAGGGAGCATAATTTTTAGTTCATTATAGTAACAATTGATTAGAGGAGGAGAAATCCTTCTCTATTTTCTTCAAGTGTATTTATTTTATTATATCAGGATGTGAAAAAATGGCTAATGCTGTTGTGGCTCTGGTTGGACGACCGAATGTTGGAAAGTCTACGCTTTTTAATAAATTAATTGGTAAGCGTATTTCTATTGTAGACGATACTCCGGGAGTTACTCGAGATAGAGTTTATGGTGAATGTGAGTGGAAAAATAGAAAAATTTCTATTGTAGATACAGGTGGTATTGAAGAAATAAAGTCAAATGATATTATTTCCAAAGAAGTGCGTAGGCAAGCTGAACTTGCAGTAGATTTGGCTGATGTGGTGGTATTTGTTGTTGATGTTAAAACGGGAATGGTATCTTCGGATTTAGAAATAGCACATATGTTAAAAAAATCGGGAAAACCTGTTGTACTTTGCGTAAATAAAGCGGATACTATTGGGGCTGCGGATTGCAATTTTTATGAATTTTACAATTTGGGACTTGGCGATCCTATACAAGTGTCGTCGGTTCATGGCCATGGTACAGGAGATTTGCTTGATGAGATATTTAAGTTTTTACCGAATTCTGATTTTGAAGAATTAAGCGAAAGTATTCCAGTAGCAGTTATAGGTAAGCCAAATGTAGGAAAATCTTCACTTATAAATTATATTTCAGGTTATGAAAGAAGTATAGTTTCTAATGTTGCCGGTACCACACGTGACACTATTGATACATTTATTTCAAACAAATTTGGAAATTATAATTTTATTGATACTGCAGGCCTTAGACGGCAAAGTAAAGTTAATGATAAGATAGAAAAATATAGTATAATGAGAACAAAATTGGCAGTTGAACGTTCACGAGTTTGTGTGATTATGATAGACGCTAAAGAAGGAGTTACTGAACAAGATACTAAAGTTGCAGGTCTTGCTCATGAAGCGGGAAAAGCAAGCATAATAATTGTTAATAAATGGGATGCCATAGAAAAAAATGACAAAACCATGAATGAATACAAGAAAAAAATTAAAGAAAAATTTTTATTTATGTCTTATGCGCCTATAATTTTTGTTTCTGCAAAAACGGGTCAACGAATAAATGAAATTTTTGAATATATTAATCAGGTTTCTGAATATAATTCTATGCGTATTTCTACGGGAACTTTGAATGATGTTTTGGCGAGAGCCGTTGTAAAAACACCATCACCGACTCATAAAGGTAAACGTTTGAAAATTTATTATATGACTCAGGTAAGTGTTCAGCCACCTACATTTGTATTTTTTGTAAACAAAGCTGAGTTGTTTCATTTTTCATATCAGCATTATATTGAAAATAATCTAAGAAGTACATTTGGTTTCGTTGGTACTCCGATACGATTTATAATTCGTGAAAAGTCCGAACAAAAATTCGAACCAAAGATTTAATTTTTGGAAAGGCAGAAAATTTTATAATGTTAAAAAACATTTTTTTACTTAATTATTATCTAATTCCTTTTTTAATGATTTCAACCATTTCGTATTTAATTGGATGTATTAATTCTTCTATTGTAGTTACGAAATTGTTTAAATCTCGAGAAGATATCAGAAACGTTGGAAGTGGGAATGCGGGGTTTACAAATGTTTTGCGTACTATGGGCAAAAAAATGGCCGTTATTACTTTCTTGGGAGATTTTTCAAAAGGAGTTTTAGCAGTTGCTTTGAGCTTGTGGATAACTTCTTGGTTTTTCTTGAGAAGTGATTCTTGGGAAATTTTTGTATATTATTCTTATATATCATGTTTTATGTGTGTTGTAGGACATATTTATCCGTGTTTCTTCAAATTTAAAGGTGGAAAAGGAATTTTAACCACTTGGTCTTCAATGCTTTTGATTGATTGGCGTATATTTTTAGTTCTTATAACTGTATTCATAATAGTTTTGTTATTGAGTAAAATTGTTTCACTTGCATCTATTGTTGCAGCTGTTTCATATCCTGTGGCAACATTTTTATTTTCTTATTTAACATATTGTATTACAGAAAATTCATCTGTATGGAATTTTTTATTTCCTACGTTAATTACACTTATGGTTTCGGCAATAATACTTTTCCGACACAAAAGCAATATTTTAAGACTTATAAAGGGAACGGAAAAAAGAATATCTGTACATAAATAAGGGGGATTGTTTTCATGCAATCATATGTTATTCATTTTATACGTCATGGATTAACCGAAGCCAATCTTACAGGTAAGTATGCAGGAGTATGGGATATTCCAGTGTGTAGTGAGGGAATTGAAAAATTGCACGGACTTAAAGATATTTATAAATATCCTTGTGTTGAGGAGTATTATAGCAGTCCTTTACAGAGATGTATTCAAACATGTGACATTGTGTATCCAGAAACTCAGCCTATAGTAGTAGAAGGTTTAAAAGAATGTAATTTTGGAGATTGGGAAGGAAAAACTACTCAAGAACTTACCGGAGATGAGTTGTATTTAAAGTGGATGAACAGAGGGAATGACATAAGTCCTCCTAATGGAGAAAGTTGGAGCACTTTTTATAATAGAATAAGAGCAACATTTGAAAAAATAGTAGAATCAATGATGAGAAGAAAGGTTACTTCGGCATCTGTTTTTACCCATGGTGGAGTAATTATGACAATACTTGCTATGTACGGTATTCCGAGGGCTGATTTTTATGAATGGATGGTAGATAACGGATGTGGGTATTCCGTAAGAATTACGCCTGGAATCTGGATGAGAGAAAAAGTGATGGAAGTTTATGATAAAATACCTCTCGGGGCAAATGGAAATATAAGTGGTGAATTTAAAAATTTAATCGATAATTTAAAAGAAAAACATTAATTTAAGGAAGTAATTGATATGGGAAGTTCAGAAAATTTAAGAAATATAGCTATAATTGCGCACGTTGACCACGGAAAAACAACTCTTGTTGACCAAATGTTAAAACAAAGTGGTATATTTAGGACAAATGAAAGCGTTGCCGAAAGGGTAATGGATTCTGGAGATTTGGAAAGAGAAAGAGGAATTACAATTCTTTCTAAAAATACTGCAGTAATGTATAAAGATATAAAAATAAATATAGTTGATACTCCGGGTCATGCCGATTTTGGCGGAGAAGTAGAACGAATTTTGATGATGGTCGATGGTGTAGTATTGTTGGTAGATGCTTTTGAAGGATGCATGCCACAGACAAGATTTGTTTTGAAAAAAGCTTTAAAACTTGGTAAAAAACCCATTGTTGTAGTTAATAAAATTGACCGTTCTGGAGCAAGACCCGAAGAAGTAGTTGATGAAGTTTTAGATTTATTTATAGAGCTTGGAGCTGATGAAAGTCAAATTGAGTTTCCGGTGGTTTATGCTTCTGGAAGAAACGGGTATGCCTTCGTTAATGAAAATGATTCAAAAGAAAATCTGATGCCTCTTTTTGAAACCATAATAAAAGAAGTGCCTGCACCACAAGGTGATAAAGAGGGGCCTCTGCAAATACTTATTTCCAATATAGATTATGATGATTATGTGGGACGTATAGGTGTTGGAAGAGTTGAACGTGGAAGTGTAAAAAGCGGTCAAAATGTCGTTTTGTGCACTCGTGACGGAGAAAATAAAAATGTTAAAATAGGTAAACTTTATACATTTGAGGGATTGAATAGGGTAGAGTCTGAAAAAGCTGATTTGGGAGAAATAATATCCATTTCGGGAATAACTGGGCTTAATATCGGTGAAACTCTTTGTGATCCTAACCATGTTGAGCCATTACCATTTGTTAAAATAGATGAGCCTACAGTATCAATGAATTTTATGGTTAACAATAGTCCGTTTGCTGGTCGTGAAGGTAAATTTGTTACGTCAAGAAATGTTCGAGACAGACTTTTTAAAGAAATTGAAACTAATGTTTCTATGCGCGTGGAAGAAACAGATTCTGCAGATACGTTTAAAGTTTCCGGAAGGGGAGAATTGCACCTTTCAATTTTGATAGAAACAATGAGAAGAGAAGGTTATGAATTTCAGGTATCAAGACCACAGGTAATAATGAAAGAAATAGATGGAGTTTTATGTGAACCAATCGAAATTTTAACTGTTGAAGTACCTGAAGAGTACGTTGGAGCAGTAATAGAAAAAATAGGTTCACGTAAAGCTGAGATGGTAGATATGTCACCTAAAGAAAGTGGAACCACTCAAATAGAATTTAAAGTTCCATCCAGAGGTATAATAGGGTATCGATCTGAATTTTTAACAGATACTAATGGAAAAGGAATTCTTAATCAGGTTTTTGATTCTTATGAACCTTATAAAGGTGAGATATCTCAAAGACGTCATGGTTCGCTTGTTGCGCATGAAACGGGAGTTTCTACTGGATACGGATTATTTGCGGCTCAAGACAGAGGTCGACTTTTCATAGGACCCGGTGTAAATGTTTATGAAGGAATGGTTGTAGGTTCTACACCAAAGGCCGAAGATATTACCGTTAATGTATGTAAGAAAAAACATGTCACTAATATGCGTGCCTCAGGTTCTGATGAAGCTTTAAAACTTACCCCTCCAAGTGTGTTAAGTCTGGAACAATCAATTGAATTTATAGATGATGACGAGTTGCTTGAAGTAACTCCGAAAAATTTAAGAATACGTAAAAAAATTCTTGATAAAACCATGAGACTTAGAAGTCAAGTACAAAAATGACAGCTGTTTAACATAAAAAATCGATTGAAGTTAGATGGTAGTTTATATGTTTTAACAATTTAAAATCAACAACGTTAAGTAAATTTTTATGAGGTTAATGATTAAAAATTTTAAAATGTGTTTTTAGTGAAATTTTTGTACAAAGTTGAACTGTTGTACATTATTTTTTGAAAAAAGTGCTGTTAATGACATAACGTTTATTACATAGTAAATGATTATGTAGATATCAAGTAGTATTTACTAATATAGAAAAAGGCACTATACTCCGGTTAAGATTTCGATATACAAAAAATAGTAAAAAATTTGTTTAAATGAATAAATATAATTAAGTGTATATGATGGTAGATTATATACACTTTTTAATATCGATATCACTAAAACATAGTTTGTTGTTGTAAATTATGCTAAGATGTCTATGGAAAAAAAGAGATGCAATGATACTCAAAACGCAAGTAAATTTAAAGTATGAATTAGAAGTAAACACTTTAGTGTGCGAAGGTATTATGTCATTTTGCATTAGAGTTAAATACTGCACAATAACACAGAAATCAGAGATCAGAAAAAAGAATATCTGATCATAAATAAACTTAAAAAATAACATCCTTTTGCAAGTAGTCATTCTACTGAGTTTTGAATATAGCAAGAACTAGCTGTTTTTAAGTGATTAATACTTACAAAATTTTTGATACTCACGTCTTCTTATAGGTATGTATGATATGTAAAAAATTTTATCTGTAGGTAGGTTAAAAATGGTTGTGGGTTACTGAACTATATATGTAGTAAATAAGGTTAAAAAGGTATTTGTTATAAGACCGAAATATTTATAATATGATATTTTTGTGCACAAATAAGTTAAATAAAATTATACCAACTAACTACTAAAGTAATAAGAAAAAATCGTAGACATGTTTTAGATTTTATACTAACAATTATAGTTAATTCAATTGAAAGATTGGGTATTAAGGAGTTTGCAAAAAACAAAAAATTTGACGTCGTTAGCGTAATTTTGAAATTGAGGACAGTTTAAATAGTGAAGGTTTCAAGAATAAGGACTACAATATAATCTCTACGCGAAGTATAAGCTAAATTTTTTTAAAAAATAGAAAAAATTCGATTACACAAGTCAACTTACCTGAGGTAAGGTCAAAGAACTGATCAAAATTTTATAAATCTTCTAACATAGCGCTAGTAATCGACTTTAGTCAATTACAGTATTTACAAATATATCTACATGATTACAATTTATATATCAACGAAAGGAGTAAAATTAAAAATGAACTTTACTAAAATAGATTTAGAGACCTGGGGCAGAAAAGAGAATTATAACTGGTTTACTAAAAAGAATCGTCGTACAATCAGTATGACTTTAAATGTTGATGCTACAAATATAATAAAAAAAATTAAAAGGTTTAAGTTAAGACATTATCCAACATTTGTTTATATGATTTCAAAAGTTTTAAATTCAAACGATGAGTTTAAGACATCTTATGATGAATATGGTAATTTAGGTATATACGATGTAATTCACCCTCGATATCCGATATTTCATGAAAATGATAAGAGGCTTTCGATTTTATGGACTGAATATTCCGATAATTTTGAGATTTTTTACGATAGATTTACTAATGATATTAATATTTATGGAGAAAACAGAAGTATGGCAGCAAAAGGACAATTTCCCCCGAACTGCTTCGATGTGAGTTCTCTTCCTTGGAGCAGTTTTACTAGTTTTGATTGTTCTCCCGTAGGTGATGCAGTTTGGTTGGTGCCTTTTGTTATGGTAGGTAAATTTTTTGAATTTGGAGAAAAGTTATTATTACCAGTTTCCATATCGGTACATCATGCTACTTGTGACGGTTATCATGTAAGCATGTTTTTTAAAAAATTAGAAGAATTGTGTGATAAACCAGATAAATGGATGTAAATCAAGGAGTCGATTAATGTTAACATTAATTGAATTTTTTGACAATAGTACAATAACCAATAGGTATTTGAAAAAGTTCAATAACATTGCAGATTTAAGTCAACTATAATGTTTACAAGAAAGGTTATTCAACAAAATATCTCGAAAAATTTGAGGCGATTTTTTTATTTACAAAAAGGAAAATTTGGAACATGGAAATATTTTTACTGATAGTTATTTTAATTGGGATAGTTGTGTACCAAGGAAAAGAGATTCGTGAATTTAAATGTAAAACTTTAGACATATTTAGAATTGTATGCTGAGAATAGATTACAAAAGGATGATAAATAGAATTATTAGACGACAGAGCATATCTTGAGCCATTGGATAATGAATCCAAAGAAGTTTTAGAATGTTTTTGCAGTGAAAATGTTTATTAAGAATATGGAACACTCCATGTGAGTAAAGCGTGGCATATAGGAGTTTCCAGATTATTAAGCGGAAATTGCAGATTTAGAGTACCATGATTAAAAAATTTTATGAATGAAATTAAATCGGTATTTGAAACATTGTTTGAAATTAATGTGAATGACCATATCGAAAAGAAAAAAATTTAGCCTATGCTCATGATCATATGCTTGGGTTGAGGATGTAAAAAAGATATATCCAAATGCAACACATAAAATACACTAGTTTGGAGAAAAATAGTTTTTTATATAGGAAAAAATCAAAGACCTTGAAAGAAAAATTTTGAAAACTTTCTGAATGGTGTTAAACAAATGGATGTCGAAATGTGTTATTATTACAATATTATTAATCAAAAAATAATATATTTTTGTAATATATATTAACTATATGTAATTGATGTTTTTTCTCATTAAATTTCAGCTTTGGTATATAATCACTTCCCGAGGTTTAAAGTGAAATTATTTTTTGAAAACAAGTTATATATCCACTATTTGTTAGTTCTTTTAAGTATTTACCAAGCGTACAGTTGGATATGTTTAAGTCAAAAGTTATTTTTGTCAGGATATTCTGTATTTCCTATGTTTAAAATATAAAAAAACAGAGCTTTTGCTCCGACTGAAAGTTTTATATCTTTTGCTATTGAATCGATATTTTTTAAAGTGTTTTTCACTACAATATCTCCAAAAATAAACTTATCTTATGTCATGGTATTTTTAGTCTGCCAAATAACTTGCTACATCAGGTTTTTCAGCGATAATTTTAAAATGCTTGTCTATGCAATCTTCGCAATAAATCAAATTATCAATAGAATAACATTTTTTTCTTCGCAAATTGGATTGTCATAAAAATAATATTCATAAACTTTAGTAGCTTCGTTGTCAGGAAGAGTGAGATATTCTCTATCATCTAACATTTCCATTTTCAATTTTCCTTTTAATTGTGTTCAAAGCTTTTTCCACTTCGGTAAGTTTTTTTTCACTTCGGCTTTCCAAATCTTTCACTTTCATGTAATTTTTAATTCCGACTAACCCTAAAATTACTATTGTAATTAGTAATATTGTTTGCGTTTATATTTCTCCTTTTATTTTTAAAATGTAAAAATTCGATAGTATCGTCTATCATGTGTATTTTGCATTTACATTAATCTAAGTGTTGATAATTATTTTTTTAATTTGATACAATATTTTTCAGATGTTTTTGATTTTATACTGATGTAAACATTATCATCGAATACAAATGGCTTAAATAACTCGCTCATTTAGGATATCTTCTACCACCCAATAAACAAAAGTGGCACAGGTGCCAAGAGGTTGTTTGATAGAAATGTGGGACTGATCTACCCTAATTTCATCAGACGAAATAACTAGATGAGGATTATTGTCGATGCCAAGTATAAGTCGATTGATAACATTGGCAATCGAGATTATTTACAAGTGCGCTTGCCTATATGTTCTGTTTTGATGCAAAGGCTGGCTACTATCTCTATCTAGAAGCGGACGACTCTGACGATTTGAAATTGTGGTTGAATCGTGGTTCGACATATGAGAAAAATGTTATGCCGCGTGATGACATTAGCGTTACCAAGTGCGGCCTGAAAATCCCTATCAACGCTATGGACTATAATGATTTTGTTGCAAGGATGAAAGTCTGCGAACGGCAATTTGTGAGTGTGGTTACAACTACCACTATTTAGAGCTTACGAACATTGCTGTTCGTGATAAGGTTCTTTGTACAATTTCTAGTTCTAATAATGAAGAACTGAATCACATTTTTGACACATATTGCGTATTCGAATGATAATCTGACACTCTAATCTGAGTCTTTCGTAAACGGATCTTAGGGCGTTCCCTAACGAGGACTTTTTACGGAGTTTGGCAGAACGGAGTAAAAAGGCACTGCTCGTTAATAATATACAGCACCTTTCTAAGTACAGAAAGAGGCGTAGTCGGTACACATTTGCATACTGGCTGCGCCTCTTCTTGGGCAGTAATACGGTACCAATTAAACGAAAGTTACTTCTGCATTGACGATTTCCACGGTTCGATTACGTGTATTATTGCTCCGTCTGACTCATTTCATCAGGTCAGTTGCTTTGAGTTCCTCAGTAATCTTTTCTTCTTCGGACAGTTGCTTTATAATGTCATCGAACAGTGTTTGCGCCTGCAATTCAATCTCTGCAAGATAGCTATTCAACATTCCGACAGAGAGCAAATTGTAATAGCGCACACAGTGATGCTATTTCAGGTATTGCCGATGCCGTTGTCACCATACGCCGTTGGCATCTCATTCTGTTCTTCAATTTTAAGATTGGGTGGAAAAAATTTCCAATCTGCCGGTATGTACTACACATTTTTTCGCATTCTGTCGTAGCCGTTACCTCCTGTTATGCCGCATAAATGACCTTAAATTTTTTTACCTTGGCATTATGAATTTGAGCAGTAGTTCATCGACAACCTTCGGTATACCGTTCCGCTGCAATAAGCCAGCTACGCAGGTTATTCAGGCTCTCGATGATAAGCCTTCGTTTCTTTCGTGTAGAGCGCAAAGTAATAGTTTTGCTTCCTCCTTTGATATTCTGCAATCATATTATATCGAAGAAGGCGGTCTGAATCGAATGTGCGGATTAGTAAGTGAATATGTGTGCAAGCTCCGGTTTTGCTGTTTTATGAAATCCCTTATGAACATCCGTACCAATTCAAATAGTTCTCTTTGAATTATTGACTTACGCACGTTTTTGTGTATTTACCAATTTTCTTTGTCATTTTCAAGATACTTTTTGAGTTTAAAAGATTTACTGTAAGTTTTAAAATTGATTACGTCACCCGTATATGACTGATTGGACAAATATATTGCGAAACCATGACATGAGTCCATAAATATTCTCCGAGTGGAGGTTTTGCTAAAGGTCTTTAAGACCTTTTTTTTAGCGTAAACTGAAGGAATATAAATTTTTTCTTTTTTAAGAATCTTTGCTATTCCATTTACACTTTCACTTTGTTTAAATATGTGACGCACAACATCTGTAGCTTCTTCATATATTGCACAACGTTTTCTATCAATTTCATCGTGCTTATAACTATGAGGGGAATGCCCAATTGCATAACCTTGACTACTTTTGATTTCAAATGTTGACCGTATTTTTCGGCTCATAGCTTTTGCATATCATTCATAATATTCCTAAATGGAGTAAAATGGTCATCGCCTTTGTCGCTGTCAACTTCGTCGTTTACTGCTATTAATCTGATATCATGCATTGGAAAAACAGTTTCTGTAAGTTGTCCAACTTCAATGTAGTTTCTTCTGAATCTTGACATATCTTTTACTATCAACGTTACTACTTGGTCAGCTTCAATCAATTTGAACATATCTTTGAAGCCTTGTCTATTAAATGTAGCTCCCGATATTCCGTCATCAATAAAAACTTTTACATTTTTAAATCCGTGTTCTTTGGCGTACCGAGTAAGAAGTGTTTTTTGATTTGAAATGCTGTTGCTTTCGCCTTCTAAATCATCATCACGCGATAATCTTAAATATAAAGCTGTTATTTTATCGTTTTCTTTGTAAAGTATTGTTTGTTTTATTTGACTGTTTCAATTGGCCTTTTTTTCTGTTTAGCATCCAAAAATAATGTTTACTATTTCATTATACTAAACTTTTCTAACCTCATGAATCTCAATTTGATGAGATTCTCTGCGAATTTTTGATAATAATAAATTTTTAATTTTTTCTTTTAAGCTTTCGCATGTTTTATCAAAATAAGAGTAAATATGTTGTTTTGCCGATTTGTATTTTAGTTTTGGTCGGGAAAGGTACCACGTTAAATGAATTTATCATTTGAAAATCTCTTTAAAAATTAATACTATCTTAGCCTTTTATAATGTAAATGGAGGCACACGAATTTCACGTCCCAACAACTTGTTTATCACGCTTGGACTACGACTGAGTGGGAGCAGCTTTGATTGTTGCTAAGATGTTTTTTATTCAATTGTCAATGTTCTTGAAAGGGTTATTATTTACCCTTTCGCCCATATCTCATATATAGATTATTTTTGAGACACTTTATACAACTATTTTTAAAAAAACTTTTCGACAAATTTAGCCCTCCATAAGTTTTTTTAATCTTTTGAGAATGCGATTAAATCTTTTTGATACATATTGCTGTGTAACATCGTAGGTCTTGGCCAGTTCTTGCTGCATCTTACAAGTTTTGACTATGTTACTAACAAATATTTGGTCTTAGATTTTTAAGCTTTTTATTGCTTTATTTAGTTTTTCATTTTCGATAAGCTCAATCCACCCAAATAAATTTGTTTGCAATAACTGCTTGTCCAAGTTATACTTATCTAAAAATTTGTCATACACAATTTCTTTAATTGATATTTATGTATTTTTGACCTCTTAATGCTAGCTTGTAAATCCATATTTTTTATTACCTTATAGAAATATGCCAATTCGTTTTTAATATTATCAGGGCGATTTCCCGTAGCTGTTTACCTCCGAATTATTTGATTTTTTTGATAATTCAGATTTTTTAAAGGTACATCGCAAAATAGAGAAACCACCGCCGCATAGCCTGTTCTCTTGAACATAAAAAATAGCAGGGTCTTACACCGGAAGTGCAAAACTTTGCTCATAAAATCAGGTATTAAAAAATGAGAATAAAACTAATTTGCAAAGTATTTAATACGCCATATTCCAAATTCCCATTTTAAAGTATGTTAATACCTAATTTTCTTATAGGTTACACACTTTCTTTAATTATTTTTTAGTAGATAAATAAAAAATCTCATTCTACTTAATTAAAATTTAGACGTAGTTTCAACGTTGTCGCACCATGGATGAGGATTTCAGGAAGTTTTTATCGTACTTTGTAGATTTTAAAAATATTTATGATTAAAAAGTAAAAATAGGCGTAAAAAAATGAAGCCTTGCTGTTCAAGGTTTCATTTCTTTATAAATTTTTTCAAAGGTGTTGCTTTTGCACGGTAAAAAAGTATACATTCATTTTTTATCTTTTGCTACATTTAATTACGCTGTTAAGAGCTTTTTAAACTAATTATGTCTTATTTTTGATAAAATAAGTTGTTTTAAATTGACGAGTTTATATAAATATTTAATAAAATACTTGATTTTTATATTAAAAATCGATATATTAATAGCAAGAGGGTGCTCATACTTTCATTTTGATGTTTTGAAAGGAGGCTATATCATGACAAAAGTTTTAACTGAAGACCAAGTTCGCGATAGAGATAGAACTCTTCTCGGATTTGATCGTATTGAGCGCTATGTAAGACAAGGGACAGGACAAATTACAACATTCAACCAGTTAGGTATCAAAGGTATAAATAATAGACCGGATGGGTGGTATATTCCCGATAACAAAAATAATATTGCTATTTTGCTTGAAACAAAGAGCAGTAAAGAAGATATTGGGACAAAGAAATGTATTGATGAAATCAAAAAGAACTGTGCCGTATTACTAAACTCAGGATGGAAAAAAGTTGTCGGAATACTACATAATGGTTATAGAGCACAAGGTTTTGTAAATAATATGCCAATTGATATTCCCGATGAAATCCAAAATAAAAAATATTATATTAATTTGGTGAACAACAAAACTTTTGATAAAAATAAAATCTATAACATTACCAAAAGTATTAACGATTGTCTTCATGTAGAGTTTGGTGTTAAAAATTTGTATCATCGAATGATTTTTACTGCTTGTGCATTAGTAGCTGAGAGATATGGGGCAAACTTGCAAAGAACTAAGGATATGGGATTTTCGGTGTTTCAGACCGCTATATATAATCAGCTCGCAAAATCTCTTGAAAGTGATAAAAAACAGAATGCAAAAATAGATATACTTCTTGATCAGTATTCTAAAATTGAAATGAACATGTCTGAAAATCAAGCAGCGATTAATAAATTTATTGATAATGTTTGTGATATATCCGACTGCATTAACTCTAATGAGTGGCGTGGAGAGGATGTAATGAGTATATTTTTTAATGAATTTAATAGATATAAGGGTAAATCAGAAGCAGGACAAGTTTTTACACCAGAACATATTACTTCATTTATGTATCGTCTTATTGATGTTAGTGAGAATGATTATGTAGGAGATTTTTGCTGTGGATCTGGAGCTTTTCTTGTAAAAAGTATGAGTAACATGATGCGATCGGCAGGAGGGTATGATACAAATAAAGCAAAGAAAATTCGTAAAAATCATCTATTTGGTATCGAGTGGGATAAGGAAATATACGCCCTCGCTTGTGCGAATATGCTCATTCATAAAGATGGTAAAACAAACCTTGACCATAATGATATGAGAACTGATTCAGCTTGTGAATGGGTTAAATCCAAGCCTATAACAAAGGTTTTGATGAATCCTCCTTTTGAGGAAAAATACGGTTGTTCTGAAATTGTCGAAAACGTTCTTAATAGTGTAAAAGCAGGAATAGATTGTGCATTTATTTTACCTGACAAAAAATTGGAAAAAGCATCTAAAAAAAGGGTCAAACGTATTTTATTACATCATAGACTTAAAAAAATTATTAAACTTCCCGAGCAATTATTTAGTGGCACAACAACGTCAATCTTCGTATTTAAAGCAGGAGAACCACAGAAAGACCATGAGATTTTCGGATGTTACATTGAAGATGATATGCTTCAAACCGTAAAGAATAAAGGTAGGCATGATGTTAGGAATAAGTGGCCGGAAATTGAGGATTATTGGATTGATAGTATTTCGAAACTTCGTGATACCAAATATAATACTGCTCAATGGATAAAGCCTAGTGAACACTTATCATATCAGATGCCTGAAAAACCTTTTGAAATTTCAGAAGAGGATTTTAAGAAAACCGCTATTGATTACATCTGTTTTAAACAAGGTATTGATACTAAAAAGTTTAACGAGAAATTAGTTAATACTATTTTGTACACAAGTGATATTACATATGATAACGATTGTGTTTGCATAAAAGTTAGCAAGGACGGTGATTCGGATGATTGATACGAAAAGTTGGGGTGAATTTAAAATATCGGATATATTTATTACTAATAAACACGGTAAAGTTTTAAAGGTTCCGACAGGCGCTGCTGTGTCTAAAAATAAACTTAAAGACGGCAATATACCTCGTGTAACTGTGTCTAATTTTAATAATGGGATTACTGGGTACTATGCTGATTCGGATGACAAGGATTATCGTGTTTATAATAATTTTATAAGTGTAAGCTTTCTCGGAACGGTATTTTATCAACCTGGCGTAACGTCTTTGGATATGAAAGTCCATTGTCTTAAGCCGTTGGAATATGTTTTAAATGAGTATTCTGCAGGCTATATTGTTTCTATTATTCGCAAAACAATTATGAATTTTGCCTATTCCGATCAATTATCAAGTGAAGTATTGGCTGAATTAAGAATATCATTGCCTATAACCATAGATGGTCAACCCGACTGGGCCTATATGGAATCTTACATGAAAAAAATTATGGAAGAATCTGAAAAAAGTCTTGAAAATCTGAAAGAGTCTAACTGTGATAATCGTTCAATCGACACAAGAAATTGGAAGAATTATATGTTAGGTGATTTATTTATTATTCATCCTACCAAAGCTTATAAATTAACTAATACTAAATTGTTAGACGGAGGAGGCAATCCCGTAGTTGCCAATTCCGCTTACAATAATGGCATTGGAGGGTACTCAACACAAAATCCCACCGAAAAAGGCAATATGGTAACATTTAGTGACACCGTTGATGCGAACACTATTTTTTACCAGTCTAAAGATTTTATTGGGTATCCTCACGTTCAAGGGTTGTACCCAACACAATATGTTAATAATTGGAATGAGTATACGTATCAATTTTTTGTATCTGTTTTTCGTAAGGTTGCTATAGCAAAAGGATTTGATTATGGAAATAAATTTCGTAGGGATATTGCTACTAATTTAACAGTCAAGCTCCCTGTAACCGTAGATGGTAAACCTGATTGGGAATATATGGAATCTTATATGAAAAAAGTCATAGATAAATCTGAACAAGCAATATCGACTTTGAGGGCTGTAGTGTGAGGTTATAGTAAAAAACTACATAAGTGTGATTAAAAAATCAGATTTATCAATCATCCTTGCATAAATTGGCGATAGATCTGAGCATGACTTTATCAGAATTGTTAGACTTTAAAGAATTAAATGATTTTACTTTTGAGTAGTAAAAAGGCGGGTAAATACACGTCATTTAATTTTTGATATTAATTTATTTGTACCACTAAATCGTGAATGTAGTTTGAATCCCTCGAAATAAGTATTCCGGTTAAAATATTGCTTAAATAAGGGATTCGACAATTTAATTTATGATACTTCGGAATGTCAATCTCGTATGCAATAGAAATAAACACTCCAAAAACTACACTTAAAAGCATTTCTTAACAAAATTCTTCGCTTACAAAAAATTGATCAATATATGGTTATTGTGGCCTTAACGGCGATTGCAAAAAGCATTGTTGAAGTTACATTTTTTTGCAATTAACTACCTCTTATTTTGGTATTTTCAAAATCTGATTCGGATAGATTGTATCTGAATTAAATCCTTGATTTTCTTGTATTTATACCCACTACCAAGATACCTCTGAGCAATAGCCCACAGAGTATCGCCTTTTTTAACTGTATAGTTAAAATAGTTTTTATTTTCTAAATTATTTGATTTACTAAATCCGTTTAAGCCTTTAGATTTCATAATTTCGGGATAGTTTTTGTAAGAAACATCGAGATCGACATTTCCATCTATACCGTCAATTTTCTCCGTGCTCGAATATTGCCATATTCCACATGAACACGATGGTTTAGCTATGGACCACTGTGCAAGCCATAAATCATAT
>OIWT01001328.1_pt1 | contig 30245 bp, 28 predicted proteins | sample 1587701 | NCBI WGS metagenome assembly OIWT01 (sample SAMEA3888904, study PRJEB22519) | human gut metagenome | biome: human gut; feature: human-associated habitat; material: faeces | place: Denmark | collected 2009 | reverse complement strand
ACAGGCGGCAGAAAACAGAAAGTGAACGGAAAAGGAGGTCTGCTGTGGACAGTTAGGAGTGAAAAAAGCCTTGATTTATCAGGCTTTGCAAGCCCCAAAACGGGGCAGGTGGTATAAAGTATCGCCCGCCCCGGAAAACGGGCTTCTAACTGTCCACAAAACACACTATGACAAACACGATTTATATTCATCAACCGGAGAAATCGGTCAGCTTTACCCGTCTCCCGAATTTTCTCTTTGAAGCACCCACATTCACGCCGCTGTCCAACGAGGGGAAACTGCTCTATGCCTTTATCCTGCGCCGGACGGAGGTGTCCCGTAAGAACGGCTGGGCGGACGAGTACGGGCGCATTTACCTGTACTATCCCATCAATGAAGTGGTGGACTTGCTCCATTGTGGGCGGCAAAAGGCGGTCAACACCCTGCGGGAATTGCAGTATGCGGAGCTGATTGACATTAAGAAGCAGGGCTGTGGAAAACCCAACCGTATTTACCCAAAATCCTATGAAGAGGTATCAAACACCGACTTCAGGAAATCCCGTTGTGGAACGCCGGAGGACTGAAAACCGTACACGTGAAGTATGAAAATCAATCTTCTTGAAGTACCAAAAGCAGACGGTATATAGAAATACAAAGATTAAAAAGATTTATTTATATTCTATCCATTCCAATCCTATCCGAGCTAATTTCTGCGGGATTTTCCCTGTGGAAAACCCCGGATAGGAAAGGAATGGGGAAAGGAGCAGAATGGCACAACACGCAATTTTGCGGTTTGAGAAGCACAAGGGCAACCCGGCAAGGCCGCTGGAAGCCCATCACGAAAGACAGAAAGAACAATACGCCAGCAACCCCGACATTGACACAAGCCGGAGTAAATACAACTTCCATATCGTCAAGCCGGAGGGACGCTATTACCACTTCATTCAGAGCCGTATCGAGCAGGCCGGATGCCGGACAAGGAAAGACAGCACACGGTTTGTCGATACACTGGTAACTGCCAGCCCGGAGTTTTTCAAGGGGAAATCCCCAAAGGAGATACAGGCGTTTTTCCAGAGGGCGGCGGACTTCCTCATTGACCGGGTAGGGCGGGAAAATATCGTGTCGGCGGTGGTACACATGGACGAGAAAACGCCCCACCTGCATTTGGTCTTTGTCCCGCTGACAGAGGACAACCGCCTGTGTGCAAAGGAGATTATAGGGAACAGAGCCAACCTCACAAAATGGCAGGACGATTTTCACGCCTATATGGTGGAGAAATATCCTGACTTGGAGCGTGGGGAAAGCGCCAGCAAGACAGGCCGGAAGCATATCCCCACCCGGCTTTTCAAACAGGCGGTTTCCCTCTCCAAACAGGCCAGAGCCATTGAAGCCGCCCTTGACGGCATTAACCCGCTGAACGCCGGAAAGAAAAAAGAGGAAGCCCTCTCCATGCTGAAAAAGTGGTTCCCGCAGATGGAGAATTTCTCCGGGCAACTGAAAAAATACAAGGTCACAATCAATGACCTGTTAGCGGAAAATGAACAGTTGGAAGCCAGAGCCAAAGCCAGCGAAAAAGGCAAGATGAAAGATACGATGGAACGGGCAAAGCTGAAAAGCGAACTGGACAATTTACAGCGGCTGGTTGACCGTATCCCGCCGGATATACTGGCGGAACTGAAACGGCAGCAGCGGCACACGGTAAAGGAAAGGTGATAGATATAAGCAGAAATTTTCGCCGCCTTTGTGCGGCATTGTACCTTGAAAACTGAATATGGAGGACACTGGATGGCAAAAAGCGAAAGCGATATTTTTACACCCCGGACAGGGCAGGTCATACAAGCAGAGAACGGCACGCAGTATTTTGTATGTGGGAACAACCGTATAAAAATCTCCGAACACTTCGCCGCAGGCGGGAAGCCCCTCGGTGATCTGATTGTAGATGTGGTGCGGCATACCGCAGAAAAAGCCGCTTCAACCTGATAGCCCATCATTGATAACACGCCCACGCTTATGATATAATTGCCATAGAGCAAAAGTATTGTAAGCGTGGGTTGTTTCTTTAAGAAGGAGGATTTTTAACGGTGAAACAACCTTACAATACTACGATTTACAACACGGCGCTTTATATGAGATTAAGCCGGGACGATGAAAACTATGGTGACAGCGTAAGCATTGAAACACAGCGGACAATCCTGCAACAGTACGCAAAGGAACAGGGACTTCATGTAGTCGGTGAGTATGTGGACGATGGCTGGTCGGGGACGAACTTTGAACGCCCGGATTTTCAGCGCATGATGGACGATGTGGAAGCCGGAAAAGTAAACTGCATTGTCACGAAAGACCTTTCCCGTTTCGGGCGGGAACATGTGATGATGGACTACTATCTGGAATTTCTGTTCCCGGAAAAACGGGTGCGCTACATCGCCGTTGCGGAGAATGAGGACACAGAGAAAGGGCTTTCCGATTTTGTCCCGTTCAAAAACCTGTTTAATGAATGGTTTGCGAAAGATACGAGCCGCAAGGTAAAGGCCGCTTTCAAAGCGAAGTTTGCCACAGGACAGCGTATCGGTGCCTATGCTCCCATCGGGTACAGGAAACACCCGGAAATCAAAAACAAGCTGATAATCGACGAGGAAACCCGCTGGATAGTGGAGAAGATTTTTGACCTTGCCATTCATGGCAGAGGGGCGGCCAGTATCACAAGAATACTGATTATGGAAAAGGTTCCCACACCGGGATTTATCAATTTCCAGCGTGACGGGACTTTTGCAAACATCTATGCGGGTGCGCCAGAGGAAAAAAGCTACGCATGGACGATAGCCCAGGTCAAGAGCATTATGAAAGACGAAACCTATATCGGCCATACCATCCACTACCGGGAAACAAACATTTCCTTTAAGAACAAGCGGAGGATACGCAAGCCCCAAAGTGAATGGGTGCGGGTAGAGAACACGCAGGAGCCGATTATCAGCGAACAGGTTTTCCGGCAGGTACAGGAGCAGATAGCAAACCGCCGCAGAAAGTGCAAGGATGGTACGACGCAGATTTTTTCCGGATTGGTAAAATGTGCGGATTGCGGCTGGTCGCTGTCCTATGGGGAGAACAGGCAGAACAGCAAGCCTTACGGCCATTATCATTGTAGCAAGTACGGACAGGGCACACGCCAATGCTCCATGCATTATATCCGCTATGATGTGCTTTACGCCTATGTCCTCTCCCGTCTGCAATACTGGTCGAGGCTGGTACAGCATGATGAAGAACGGCTTTTGAAGCGGCTGTTAAATGCCAATGACAAGGGACAGGCCGCCGCAAGAAAGAAGCAAGCCGCAGAGTTGAACAAAGCGGAGAAGCGGAAAGCCGAAGTCGATACCCTGTTTGCCCGGATGTATGAGGACTGGGCGGCGGGGCGTATCACAGAATACAACTTCTCTATGCTGTCCGGGAAGTACCAGAGCGAACAGGCTGAACTGGACACAAAGATTGAACAGCTTCAATCCGCTATCGCCACTGAAAGCCAGAACGCCGCAGACGCAGAAAAATGGATTGCCTTGATGAAAGAGTGCGTCAATCCAACAGAACTGACCGCCGAACTTTTGAATACGCTGATTGAAAAAATCGTTGTCCATGAAGCGGTCAAAGGTGAGGACGGAAGCCGGGAACAGGAGGTAGAAATCTTCTACCGCTTTATCGGCAAAATTGATTAAATGACACCAATATCTTTAACTATGTGATACCGGTATGACCTGTCCGGATCTGGAAATGCTTGTTCGATTGACGGAATATTTTGGAGTGACAACAGATATGTTATTGGGAATTGCGCCGTTGGATATCAGTTATGAAGCCGCTGACACAGATAAACGGGAATATTGGTCAGAACAGGTTTTATATTTACAAAGGCGTGAAAAGAATAGATGGAATGAGGATTATCTGCAATTTCTTGTTCAGAATGTATGGAAAATTCATGAACCTGTGAAAATATTGGATTGCGGATGTGGATATGGTGGATTGGGTGAAAGAATCCTGCCCATGCTACCGGATGAAAGCACTTATACGGGTATTGATTTTTCGGAAGAGATGTTATTGGAAGCGAAAAAGAGATATAGAGGGAACGAGCAAAGAGTAAAATTTATTTTAACAGATATTATGGATTATCCTGTGGAGCAACGGTATGATCTTGTAATCTGTCAGTGCGTATTGCGACATGTAAATCATGCAAATAAGATGTTAAAAAGGATGATGGATTTTTTGAAGCCGAGAGGCTGGATGATCTGCATGGAATGTAATCGTGAATTTGAGACAGTTGGTTTGTATATGGAAGGAATGGATTATGGGAATATATGCCGGCATTCAGGGTTGAGCAGTTTGTGGGAGCATCAGTTACAGACGCAGGGGAGAGATTATGCGATTGCTATGAGACTTCCCCAATATATGAAGCAGTGTGGACTCAAGGATATTGATTGTCGAATGAATGATAAAGTACTATATCTGGATCCCGACAACCCGGAATATCTTAAAGAACTGGACAATTTGAGAGAATTGGAACAGTGGACAGGAAATGCATCGGAAAAGAGGATGATATCTAACCTTATGAAGCATGGAATGAGTCTACTGGAAGCGAAGGATTATTATTGGCAGCAGAAAGAAATTGAGCAATACATAAAGGTAGGAAACCATCCTCTGATTATTAAAGTAGAAGGAATGATGATTACATATGGAAGAAAAGTATAAGCTACCAGTATAGCTTCATATCTTCCAGAGCTTCGTCATCAGATAAAGAGAGACTGTTTTTGATTCGGTCAAGCGTATTTTCGAAGCTGCAGCCCAGATCTTTACAGTTACTGATGAGAGCTTGGATAACCTGATTCCGACCTTCGATCAGGCCGGAATTGCGACCTTCGATAAGCCCGGTGTTATGTCCTTCGGTTACTCCTTTGGTATAATAAGAATTAATTAAATCACACACGGTAGATTCTCCTTTCTTAGCAGGTGAAGTAAATAATGAAATAGAGTCTAAATATTGATCATCGCCGGTCAGAGCATGGAGCATCCGGATCACCTCTTCCGGGTGCTTCATAGTCTGGTTTCGTTTCAACAGACTTTCACGATCACATAAGTAGTCGAGGATGATGCGTAGGTCACCCTGGAATTTCTCACGGACATCTTTGCTTAGAAAACACATATTAAACACCGGCATTTTGTTATTGTTGAAATATGGATAGGCTGCAGGATTAGGTTTAAAGTGTAGTGCCTCCAGGATAGAAGTTGCCTTATTCCATGGTTTTCTGCTCCAATTTAAGACAAACGTAAATACAGGGTAAGTTTTATATGTGTTTTTACGGTCGTTGCATTGTGATCGGTAAGCAGCACCATCATAACCTGCACAGCGAAGTGGCATATAGGCATCTATGGTACTTTGGTTTTCAAGGTTATAAAGTGCATGAATTTCGCCGTTATGCAGTTCATACATGCTGCAGTCACGGAGCTGCTGATGAGTCTGCTTATCCGCTTCGATATAAAGACTCTCTGTCGGCCCGGCTAACAGATCAGCTTCGTTCACAACTTTCTCGCCGGAATAGACTAAAACGTTGATTAATTCTGCAAAAACGTCCCGGCATCCAATCAGCATTTTCTGGGTATGATCTTTATCTCCCATTGGTTCTCCTTTTCTGATGTGGTCAGACAGAAATGAAAATCCTCTGCCTTTAAATAATGAAAGTTACTGGAATTTAAAAGCATAGATTTCCTGAATGGGTGGTTATGAATTCCTAAAATACAGATACCGCAAACAGAACTGAATAAATTGCAGATGGTAACACAGATCGTAAGTACGACACCGCGGATGCAAATATCGCAGAGATTCATACTGCAATCATTTAAAACTTCAAATTCATACTTGGGGTATATGTCTGGAATTCTGAAAAAGAATTTAATAAGATACCACAGAAGTTGTATGCTTTTCTATAAAATAGCATAAAAGGGAAAGGGATGCAATAGCAAGTTTTAAGATGTAAAAAGATGTAAAAATATATTGGTTAAGAATATATTTAAGAAGCTTCTGATATTTTGAGGTGATCTATTTATACAGGCAGGGCAGTATCTTGGCGTTTCCTGGTTGCCAAACGTTCTATCTTCGCATATGCTGATAGCAGAAGAGTAGAGCGCAGCCTGTGGTCAGCATTTGTTCCGTATGATAGGAGCTGCTGGAGCAGAGGCGGAGACTGGAAAGCGAGAAGGCAGCATGATGAATCCGGACAGAGTGACAGAATACAGTGGTATAGACAGCATAGGCAATACAGCGGATAGTAGTCATACAGATAGCATAGATATGAAAATTGAGAGCAGATATTTAGAACAGGCAATGCGGCTGCACAGACAGCATCCGGTAGTGGATATGCATCTGGATCTGGCAGGTGAGCTTGTGCTGCGACATGAGCTGGGCGAGCAGAATGTCCTGTACCACCGGTATCTTAAGAATTTTTATCAGGCAGGCATCCGGGTGATAGCCTCTTCAATTTATGTGGCAAACTGTGATCTGGACCATGCGTGGGCGAATGCGCTGATGCAGATTAAGCTTTTAAAGGGAGAGATAGTTACCTGTAATCTGGAACTTCAGAGGTCCCGGGAGAAGGAACCGCTCTATGAGAGGGTCTTGCTGATCCGGAGCCGACAGGATCTTGCGAAGCTTCTGGATCAGAAGAATACAGAAAAAAGGGAGCTTGGAATTCTTCTTTATATGGAAGGTCTCGAGTGTATTGGAGAAGAGACAGACCGACTCGAGGAGCTTTTCAGGCAGGGAGTCCGTGGAGCAGCGCTTACCTGGAGCAGAAAGGATGCACTGGCAACAGGCTGCTGTAAGGCTTCGGAGCATCGTCAGATACGGGGAGGACTTACTGAAAAGGGGATGGAGACGGTCCGGAAACTGGAGGAGCTAAACATGTTTCTGGATGTGAGCCATTTAAATGATGACGGATTTACAGATGTATGCCGTATTACGACACGCCCCTTTGTGGCAACACACTCAAACAGCAGGACGATATATGACAATTACCGGAATCTGACGGATGGACAGATGCAGAAGCTGGCGCAGCAGGGCGGCATTATGGGACTGAACGGATGCCGTTACATTACGGGTTCTTTAAATGGTGGTCATCTGCTCAGAATGTGTGAGCATATTGAATATGAGACCGCAAGACTTGGAGCACAACATATCGGCTTTGGTTTTGATCTGTGCGATTCCTATGACGAAGCACGAGCCGGATTGCAGGGAAAAGAGCCGCCGGTACAGAAGAATGACTGCCTGCCGGATCATGCACGGATTCCGATGGTGACAGCAGCTCTTTTGCAGCGCGGCATGTCAGAAGAAGACATGGTTTTCATTATGGGGAAAAGCTGGATTTTGTATTTAATGGAAATACTTCCATAAGTGAGGCAATTCTTACTTATGGTTTGCATAATCGAGGGGAATACTCTATAATCGTAAGTAAAAGAAGCAGAAGTAACAGCTTAGCCATGCCCATTCATAAGCTGCCGGATTGTACAGATTGACTGACAAATATACGTGTTTTCCGGCAGCTTATTTCATGTCGGGTGTCTGCCCTATAGAAATGATTGTATAAGCAGCCCTTAGTGAGCAAGCTCCCACGGTCATTTTGCACAATCATTTCTGCATGGCTGAACTGTTATAAGCAGAATGCTGCACTTCGGAATATAGGGTAATTTCCGATTGGGGAAGAGCCGGAAATGGAGGGAAGGTATGAATTTACAGGAAGCAAAGGACAAGCTGCACAAGGCAGGCCAGGAGCAGGTTTTAAGATATTATGAGGAGCTTTCCGAAGAACAGAAGGAAGCACTGCTGAAGCAGATTGAGGATACGGATTTTTCAATTCTGGATGCCGTGAAGGATGGAAAGAAGGAGCCGCAGAAGGGTGTGATTACTCCCCTTGCAGCCATGCAGCTTAAGGAGATCGAAGAGAAAAAGACGCAGTTTGGGGAAACCGGTTTACAGGCGATCCGTGAGGGAAAGGTTGGTGCGGTGCTTCTTGCCGGCGGAATGGGAACCCGGCTTGGATCCGACAATCCGAAGGGAATGTTTAATATCGGTCTTACAAAGGAGGTATATATTTTCCAGCGTCTCATTGAAAATCTGATGGATGTCGTGAAGGAAGCTGGGGTATTCATTCCGCTTTATATTATGACAAGTGACAAGAATCATCAGGCAACGACTGCATTTTTGAAGGAGCATGATTACTTCGGCTATGCAGCGGAGCATATCACCTTCTTTATGCAGGAGATGGCACCGGCAACCGATTATGAGGGCAAGGTTTATCTTGAAGAAAAGTGGAAGATGTCCACATCTCCGAACGGGAATGGTGGCTGGTATCTGTCCATGCATAAATGGGGCATTGCACAGAAGGCGATGGAGGATGGCGTGGAATGGCTGAACATTTTCGCAGTAGATAACGTGTTACAGCGGATTGCCGATCCGGTTTTCGTGGGTGCGGTTCTGGAGAATCAGTGTGTAGCCGGCTCGAAAGTGGTAAAGAAGGTAACCCCGGACGAGAAGGTTGGTGTAATGTGCTTAGAGGATGGCAGACCGTCTATTGTAGAATACTATGAACTGACGGAGGAAATGCGTGACGCGAAGGATGCGGCAGGCGATCCGGCCTACAACTTCGGTGTGATTCTGAATTACCTGTTCCGGATTTCGGAGCTTGAGAAGATCCGTGAGAAGAATCTTCCCCTGCACGTGGTAGAAAAGAAGATTCCTTATTTAGATGAGCAGGGGAAAAAGGTGAAGCCGGAGGCTCCCAATGGATATAAATTTGAACAGCTTGTGCTGGATATGATTCATGAAATGGAAAACTGCCTGCCGTTTGAGGTAGAGCGCAGCAAAGAGTTTGCACCCATCAAAAATGCAACCGGTGTGGATTCCGTAGAGAGCGCAAGAGAGCTGTGTAAATTAAATGGAATCCAGTTATAACTACCAGGGTGTAAGGATACAGAACTGTTTCCGGACAGTTACAGTTCACACAGCAGTCAGACAACATTTTGACAGATAAGAGCAACATTTCTATATTGTGAAACTATTCCGGGTGGCATATAATGAACCCATAGGTTACAGTTCACACAGCAGTCAGTGACAGATTTGATGGTGGAACGAGGTGCGGGTGAGCAGTAACGTCCATAGAAAGCAAAACCAGGTCTTGAAAGAAGACATTTGGTATTACAGGGAAACAAGTCCTTAAGGAAAGTGAGGAGAGAAAGATGTCAATTTTAGTAACCGGAGGAGCCGGCTATATCGGAAGTCATACTGTGGTGGAGCTTCAGAATGCCGGATATGAAGTGGTTGTTGTGGATAACTTAAGCAATTCCAGCAGGGAAAGTTTAAAAAGAGTGGAGAAGATTACCGGGAAGCCGGTTACCTTCTATGAAGCAGACATTCTTGACCGTGAGGCACTGAACAGGATTTTTGAAAAAGAGAGCATTGAGTCCTGTATTCATTTTGCAGGTCTTAAGGCTGTTGGGGAATCCGTGCAGAAGCCCTGGGAATATTATGAGAATAACATTGCTGGAACACTGACGCTTGTAGATGTAATGCGTAAGCATGGCGTGAAGAACATTATCTTTTCCTCTTCCGCAACTGTATACGGAGATCCTGCAGTGATCCCGATTACCGAAGAGTGTCCGAAGGGACAGTGTACCAATCCATACGGTTGGACGAAGTCCATGTTAGAGCAGATCCTTACCGATATGCAGAAGGCAGATCCGGAATGGAATGTGATTCTGTTAAGATATTTTAATCCGATTGGAGCACATAAGAGCGGACTGATCGGGGAGAATCCGAATGGTATTCCGAATAACCTGATGCCGTATGTAACACAGGTTGCGGTTGGTAAGCTGAAGGAGCTTGGTGTATTTGGCAATGATTATGATACACCGGACGGAACCGGAGTCCGCGACTACATTCATGTTGTCGATCTTGCCATCGGTCATGTGAAGGCAATTAAGAAGCTTGATGAGAAGGTCGGACTGGCAATTTACAATCTGGGAACCGGAAAGGGCTACAGCGTTCTTGATATCGTGAAGAACTTCGAGGCTGCTACCGGTGTGAAGATCCCTTATGTGATTAAGCCGCGCCGTGCCGGAGATATTGCCACATGCTATTCCAATGCGGATAAAGCAAAGAGAGAACTGGGATGGGAAGCACAGTATGATATTAAGGAAATGTGTGAGGATTCCTGGAGATGGCAGAGCATGAATCCCAATGGATATGCGGATGCAAAGTGATTTAATATGACATGATGAAGCTGTTCTTAATAGTATTATGGAATGCTTATGAATAAAAAAAGGACCCGTAAGGATCCTTTTTTTATAGGAAATTCTTATAAAGGTCTTTTAAGCCACATAGCAGTACATGAAGATGAAGTGACAGAAGCTCCCGGCCATGACGAAGAGGTGGAAAATTTCGTGGGAGCCGAAGAACTCATGCTTTTCATTGAATAAGGGGAGCTTTAAGGCGTAAATCACACCGCCGATGGTGTAGATGATGCCACCGGCAAGCAGCCAGAGGAAGGCAGCAGTGGGAAGTACCTGAAGGAGTGGACCGAATACGGCAACACAGGCCCAGCCCATGGCAATATAAATGACAGAGGAAAACCATTTCGGACAGGTGATCCAGCAGGCTTTCAGGATCATGCCGAACAGGGCAAGACCCCAGATGACAGCAAGCAGGGTGTAACCAAGCTTCCCGCCAAGGACAGTCAGGCAGATCGGGGTATAGGAACCGGCGATCAGTATAAAAATCATCATGTGATCAATCTTACGGAAGATGCGTAAGGGGCGCCCGGACAGGTTCAAGGAGTGGTAGGTTGCACTTGCTCCATATAAAAGGATCATGCTCACGCAGAAAATACTGAGTGCGATAATGGATTCCCGGCCTGCATAGAGCGCTGCCTTGGTTAATAACGGAGCAGCAGCAAAGGCTGCCAGTAACATTGCTATAAAATGGGTAAAAGCACTTCCGGGCTCACGAATTGTAATTTGCATAAGATAACCTCCTTTAAATAACGATACGTAGTATTTAAAACTACATTAGGAATAAGTAAATACTACTACATAAGATATGCAGTGTCAATCATTTTATTCACAAACGAGTTGGAGGTATTATTGACAAACGATCAGAGGTATTCCAAATTGCTTTTTGTACAAATTTACATTCAGATGAATAACGATTTTGTGACAATCCGGCAGCTTATGAATGGCCATGGCTGAACTGTTACAAATCTGATTTTAATCTTCTTCAATGACCTGAATTTCCAGATAATCAAAATCAATATGCTCAATGAAGCTGTCCTGTGTAAAACGTGTTTTGGAATGGCGTTTAAAGTCCCTGATATTGAGGTCCAGCCAGATGGGACGGGTGAGATCCAGCTCATAGCAGGCCTCATCCAGTGCCTGAAATACCTTATGGGTACGGGTATCCTCCTGATCATTACAGATCACCACATCTTTTAGTAAATGATTTTCTTTAAATATTTTAGCCCATAAACGAAACATTTCAGGATCTCCTTATATAATCTTGACAGTATCTGTTTAAAATTCCTCTTCCCTGTTCTGAATGGCTGTGGTCTACCACTGATTCCAGGTAAGCAGAACCAGTGTGATGAGGATGACAAAGGCAAGCACCAGATATTCCAATATGGCTGCACAGATCTGATGTACCCTGCTTTCCATACGGGAACGGTCGCAGAACTGGATCAGTCCGATGACGGAAAACAGAAGTCCGACCACCACATAGCGGAAGTTGGCACTGCAGGTATAAGGGTACTTGATGATAAAAGCAATAAAGGTCAGTACAACGAGAACGTAACCAACCAGCAGGAACACGCCAAGCTCACGGTTTCCTTTGCGGATTTCACGGATTGCCATAAGGATGTTGATGACAAATAATAAAATACCGAGCGTCGCTGCAAGAATCAGGGCAACACGGCAGCACTGTAAAAGGAAATCGGATAATTCCGGACGGACTTCATCGAAGATGGAGGTCCGGAACAGAATCTGCCAGGTGTTGCAGATGGTATTTCCGTTGATGGTGTGGAACGGATAAGCAAGCTCCATAGAGGCAGGAAGTCCGAAAATCTGCTGGTAGGAGAACTTGCCGATGTACTGCTCGGATTCCGGAGGCAGAATCGGTACACCGGGATTTGTATTGTAGAAAACGAGATTCCGGATTACCCAGGAAAGACCGATCCCGGCAGTCAGGACACCGAAAATGGCAAATTCACGGATGGATTTCCAGATGTGTCCGGCTTTGCATTCTTTCACAAAATGCATCAGGAAAACGGCCGCCAGAGGGAATGCCATTACGGCAACATTTAATTTGGTAATCATTCCAAAGCCTAACGATAAGGCAATAAGAATGAGATTTTTCAGAGATTTATGCTTCATCCAGCACAGGGCAAAGTAGAAGCAGGTAAAGGTAAGCAGTGTCGATAACATATCGTTATTGACACTTGCAGACATATAGATCATGCCGGGATGAAAGGTGAGCAGTGCCATGGCAGGCACCATACAGGTATCGGAGCATTTGATTTTCTTTAAAATGCCATATCCGACGGTAAGACACAGGCTGGAATATAAAAGGGTCAGAGCCTGGATGTTTTCAAACGCCAGACGGTCACCGGCACCAAACAGCATCTGCAGATCAATGAACAGGCAGGAAAGGATGTGGTGAAAGGGCGGATGATAATAGGAGAACAGCTTATAAGGGCTGAAATCCGGAAGATGCCCGAACTTACACAGGTATTCGATATAGCCGAGGTGGCCGGGATTAATCAGATCATCGGATAATCCGGAGAAGTAGCCTTCGTCATGCTGGCGGTCGACCACGCCGGTGCAGATTACATAATAGCTTCGCAAAATTACGCCCCCGGTAATCAGAAGAAATACCTTATCGTCTGTCGTGAGACGGTTATTCTTAACCATAAAAAAGCAGCCTGCCAGATAAAGGAGCAGGATCACAACGAACATGCCGGTTTTATACTCATGGGATAAGCCGGCAAGAGAGGGGCATGCCTGCATGAATACGGTATACAGAAAGAACATGCCGATCATGATGGCAGTACAGTGCTTTGCAATGCTCTGAAAAAAATGGAATGCTTTTTTACTCATGAATGATTCCTCGCTCTACGCTTACTATTTGGTTCCTGCATCATAACAGGATTTTTTTTCATTATGCAATAGATCGTCATTGCTGTCAAATTTCATTCCAAACCTATTGAACTCCATGGACGGATATGCTAAATTGTTATATAAGAAAGCTATATTCAATAGGAGGGGAGATGGAAAAGAAGGTATTATTTCAAAGAATAAAGGGATTGCTTGCACTTGTGCTTGCATTTACGATGATGTTCGGAACGGGCATGATGGTGTTGGCGGATGAAGCTAAAATTGATTTTTTTAATATTAATGTAGGTGACAACATTCCTGGAGGAACAACACTTTATCATACTTATCAGGGTAGTGGAGACATAGTTGTCTATATATATGATGATATAAATGATGCCACATTCGTCCAGATTCTAGAGAAAGATACTGGATTACATGGAGGCTATGTATCAGTAACACTACCTGATGGGTATACATATTCTGTTTGGAAGGTATCGAGGAGAGATACTTTTTGGATGGTGAGATATCCTCTGAAATCAAATGAAGAAGTGCAGCCGGTGCAGCCGGTGCAGTCGGCAGCAAGCCACGAGCACAGCTTCCAATGGGTGGAAACGCTGCAAGCAACACTTGAGAGCGACGGTCTGATGCAGCATAGGTGCGAATGCGGAGCGGTAGATGATGAATACCCGATATCAGCTTCACTTGTTTATTTTCATGAATATTGCGCGGTAATACAGAATGCACCGCAGAATGCGGTTGTGGAATGGAATTCGGATCCGTTCCGCTGTTATACCAGAAGAATGATGGAAGAGCTTGCGAAGAGACCGGATGTATCATTAAAGACGACCTTTACCGATACGGACGGAAGCAGAAAGAGCTTTACGATCCCGGCAGGACAGGCACCGGCAGACAGTGAGCTGTTCTATGGATTTACCTATCTTGGCAATTTGTACGGATGGAACTAACCCTTTTTCCTGAACGGAACAGCCTGAAAACAGAATAAACAAATATGAGGATGAGAAGAACAGTGGAGAAGCAGTGGAAATCTTTGGCTGGTATGGCAGGAGCTGTAATAGCAAGCATTTTGTGTGCGATGCTACTCCTTATGATAACCGGATGGATTCCGAAGAGCATGATCAGGGAGTCCTGTGTGGAGAGCGGGGCTTACTTTGAAGAGCACGAGCTGTTTCCTCTATTACTGGAGGGACAGTTTAATACCAGACAGGATAATTATGCAGATTGTATTCTTGTGAATATTTTATATCATATCGATAAGAAGGATCTGCTGCGTTCCCTGATAAAAGCTTCCTATTATAATCCGGAGCTTCAGTCAGTGGAGGTAAGCCTTGCCGAAAGCCTCGCAGGTGATAAAACACCTGACGTTGATTATTTCCGCTACTGGCACGGAGGAATGGTTCTTCTTCGTCCTCTTTTTGTGTTTACGGGAATACGCGGAGCGAGAATCATACTGGGAGTCGTGCTGTTACTGTTTACTCTTACGGTGATCGCACTCATGTGGAAGCAAAAGGCAAAAACACTGGCGGTCTGCTATTTCCTGGGAAATGTCATTATTCAGACCTGGATGTGTGCATTCAGTATAGAATATATTACAACCTTTCTTCTGATGAATATTTTTCTGATTCTTTTGCTGCTTTGGTTTCCACACAGAACCGATACCGGCTCCTTCTACCGGAGAGTATACGCAATTCTGTGCGCTTCCGGTGTGTGGACCTGTTTTTTTGACTTTCTGACAACAGAGACACTGACGGTGACCATGCCGATTTTACTGCTGCTTGTCCTGCGCTATCAGGCAGGAGAGCTGGAAAGCATCCGGCAGGAAAGCAGACGTCTACTCTGCGGTCTGCTCTGCTGGGGAAGCTCTTATGCCATTATGTTTATTACCAAGTGGCTTCTTGCTGTGGTGGTGCTTGGCAGGCAGGCATTTGGAGAGGCAATGAAGGCAGCGGGAGAACGGATCGGAGGAGTGGTATATCTTGGCAATACGAATCTTGATCCGGAGGCATCCGGAATACAGCGGTTTCTGGGAGCGGTCATCCGTAACCAGGGCAGCCTGTTCCCTTTCCGTAATACGATGGGAATGGGAGCAGCCGCAATCAGCTTTCTTGCGGTGCTGTTTGTCTGTCTGGCATTAATTTATCTTTTCCGGTCAAAACAGTTTGACGGACGCCTGTTGTTACTGATCCTGATGATTGGTGCAGTGCCGTATCTGCGCTATATAGTGCTTGAAAATCATGCTTATCTGCATTACTTCTTTACGTACCGTGCACAGCTTGTAACCGTTACCGGGGGGCTGTTCGTTACGTATGAGCTGGGAATCCGGAATATCCTGAGAAAGAAAAAATAGTGTTATTCCGTTAAATCAGAGAAGGAGACGCGCTGCACATGGAATTGACGATTCTGATGCCATGCCTGAATGAAGAAAACACAATTGAAGGCTGTGTAAGACAGGCAGTTTCTTTCCTGCACGATTACCATATTGATGGAGAGGTGCTGGTTATTGATAATGGAAGTACTGATGCTTCAGCAAAGAGAGCATTACATGCCGGAGCGAAGGTACTGTCCTGTGACCGGAAGGGCTACGGCAACGCCCTGGGATTTGGACTAAAGCACTCAGCCGGTAAATATGTGATCATGGCAGATTGTGATTGCAGTTATTCCTTTGAAGAGCTGCAGCCGTTTCTCGATAAATTAAGAGCGGGTGCGGATATGGTAATCGGAGATCGCTTTGCTTACCCGATGGAGAAGGGGGCAATGGGCTTTTCCCATAAATATATCGGAGTGCCTGTCTTATCTTTTATTGGAAGGTGCTGTTTCCGAACGGATGTGAGGGATTTTCACTGTGGCGTACGTGCAGTGAACAGGGATTGTTTCCTGAGACTCGGATGCCAGTGTGGGGGGATGGAATTCGCTACGGAAATGATAGGAAGGGCTGCCGTGCAGGGGCAGAGCATCCGTCAGGTTCCGGTACGCTTCTATAAGGATCAAAGAGGGCACCACTCTCATTTGAGGTCGGTACGGGATGGCCTGCGCCACTTAAAGCTTATGTGGAAATTGTTATGGGTATCATATCATGAAAGAGCTTTACGATCCCGGTAATCTGTACGGATGGAATCAGGCACTGGAGGGGACAAAATATCAGGATAAGAGAAACCGCTGTGGAAAAACTACAGCGGCTTTATTTATCGCTTTGTTTTTCCGGGGGATCATGTTAAGATAAATAAGTGACAGATCAGAGTACTGCGTAAGAGAAAAAGGACGCAGGAGATTAATGTGGGATAGCAATTATGAGGATAATACAAAGGCTTATTTTTGGAACACCGGAAGAAAAATGGAAGAATGGTTGTGGAATTCTCTTTCTGATTTTGGGAATTCTTTCCTTTTTTGTATGTCTGCTTCAGGCATTCGGACAGGATATCTGGTTTGATGAAGTATTTTCAGTGAATTTCATACAACATAGTTATAGGGAAATTGCTGCCCTTACCGGGAAGGATGTGCATCCGCCACTTTATTACTGGTATTTGAAGCTCTTTCATGATATTGGAAAGGTACTGGTTCCGGCGGCTTCCTCGATTGTACTGTGCAAGCTTGCATCAATGCTTCCCTTTGTGGGAATCTTCGTTTATACACTGACAGCGATCCGGAAGAACTTCGGACTGCATATTGCGGGGCTGTTCTGGTTCCTGGTAATGACCATGCCGCAGATCTCCAACTATACGGTGGAGATCCGGATGTATTCCCTGGCATTGTTTTTTATTACGGCTGCTTTCGTACATAGCTGTGAACTGGTTCGTGCATTTCCAGCGCAAGGAGTATCTGAGGCAGAGAGAACAGCAGAACCGGGAGTGGCAGCAGGAACAGAAGAGACAGCAGAACCGGGAGTGGCTGCAGGAACAGAAGAGGCAGCAGAACCGGGAGCAGCAGGATCAGAAGTAACCTCCGGAGCAGTTTTGACATCAGGATCTGTCACTGGAGAAAATGGATTGATAAAATGGTGGAAGAAAAATAAACACTGGCTTCTGTTCTGGGGTTATGGAATCCTCACGGCATATACCCAGTATTATGCCTGCGTAGCGGTGATTGCGATTTATATTGCGTTGTTTGTATTCTTCGTTGTTAAGGCGCATAAAGGAAAAACAGAAAAAACATCTTGTAAAAAGACGCATATACATAAGGAACAATTAAAAGAGCAGGAAGCAATTCTGACAAAAGCCCCTGTGAAAGGATGGAAAGCAGAACATACAACGGAACAGGAAACCGGAAGGATAGCAGGAAAATGTATAGGGAAGGTTCTGCTTTGCGCCGGATTATCCGTGCTTGCTTATCTTCCGTGGCTGCCGTTCTTTTTCTCGCAGGTACGGACGGTAAGCAGCAGCTATTGGATTCAGCCGCTCACCTGGAAAAGTATTTTCGGATGCATGAAATATATTTTCCTGCCGGTTTCCTATGCGGTAAAGAAGAATTACGTGCTGGCCTGTGTGATGATTTTGCTCTTTGGTGCAGCCTTCCTGTATTCCTTCCTTATGAAAAGAAAGGATGCAAGGGGACGCTTCTTTCTGCTTACCGGATTATGGATTGCGGTATTTACCACACTGATTGGATTTGTATGCTCGATTCTGAATCGTCCAATCTTCGTATACCGGTATCTCATCCCCTGCCTTGGGGCTATGTGGCTTGTGGCAGCAGTTGTGCTGTGGGATTTTATAGAGAAAAACTGGGGCATTCTGTTATTCGTGCCGTTTCTTCTTTCAGGATATTCGAATATGCAGGGCTTTTATGGAGAAGAGAATAAGAAGATCGCAGAGATGAAAGTAACGCAGAGCTTTCTTGCAGATTTTCCAAAGGATGCTGTGGTACTTTGCAACTTCAATCATGTGCAGGCCGTGACAGCCTGTTATCTGAAGGATTCAAATGAGATCTGGCTGTATGGAAGCAATCCGGAAGACCTGATTGCAGAGCTGCTTCCGCAGTGCCGGGGACTTGAGGATACCACAGAGCTTTTGCAGCTTGTGAAGGAAAGGGATGTTTATTTCTTCGGCAGCTTCAACAGCAGGGAGGAGCTGTTGAAGGAATGGGAGACCGAAGGGATTGCTTATACCGAAGAAGGAACCTATCTGCTGGAGAGGTATTATTTTAATGTTTACCATTTGGTAACAAATCAGAGTCATGTTGACCCTTGACGGAATATGATGAAGAATTTTTGACCTACGTTTATTTTAAGGGAAAAGGAATTTACATGAAAAGAATCAAAGCATTTATAGTAGAAAATAAATTATTCAGTCTGTTTTTCTTAGGGATGGCAGTCTATTATGCAGTCAGCATGTTTGCAATCAAACCATGGTACGATGAGCTGTATACCTACTATTCCTTTATTTCAAGGGGACCGGTTTATGCGGCGATTCACTGGCCGGTGCCGAATAATCATGTCTTTTATTCTGTGCTGTCAGCGTTTCTTGATTATCTGGGAAATCCCTATATCGGACTTCGTGGTGTTTCATTTCTCATGTCCTGTGCCAATATGCTTCTTTTGTATCAGTTTGCGAAGAAATTCCTGAACCGGTTCTTTTCCGCAGGGGTGGTATTCCTGTATGTGGCAGTCTGGCAGGTCAACAATCTTTCGGTGCAGGGACGCGGCTATACACTTGCGGCAACCTGTTATCTGCTTGCCCTGTTAAGTCTTTTTAAGATCTGTAAGGAGCAGGCGAGGAGGAGAGATTATATCCTTTATGCCCTTTCCCTGACAGGGGGGCTGTATACGCTGGTAAGCTCGACCTTCTGGGTTATTCCGGTCTGTATCGCAGGTGGAATTACCCTTCTTTTTACGAAAAAGTATAAAACACTGTGGAAGCTGATTGCCGCTTCCGTAGTGGCAGCGGGCCTGACGGTTTTGCTATATGCGGTGATCTGGCTTGCAATCGGATCGAACCTCATGTCGAAGGATCCGGCCAGTATTTATTATGGAATTTATCAGGTAAAAATCATTCTGAAAACACCGTTTGAAGCATTGCGGACCGGCATGGAATATATGCTGGCGACTCCGTACATTCAAGGGGATGAGCGAAGCTACATCGTGAAGGAGCTGTTCCATTATCTTACGGGTGTGTTTAATCTGTTCTATGCAGGATTTGGCGCGGCACTTGTGGTGATCCTTGCCATCGGGGGTGTGCTTGCCGTCGTGAGTGCATGCTTTTCCCGTAAAAAGGAGGAGACTTCATGGTTCTTCCACGTCTATCTGGCGGTATCCACAGTGATGGTTCCGGTGATGCTGGTGATTCAGAGTGTGCAGCCGTATTACAGGGTATTTTCCTTCCTTGCCGTTCCGGTCAGCCTGATGCTGGTGTGGCTGCTGAAGCTTCTGGTGGAGAGAGTATTCCGATTTTCGGAAGGGGAGATGGTTATTGCTGGGAAGTACTGCTGCTTACTGCTTTTGGGGTTTGCAGTGTTTGAGCTTTGCGGATCCTCGTATCATTCCCAGTATGCGGAGCGTGAAACAGAAATCGCTGATATTTTCCGGGGACATACGGAGAATCTGCAGACCTGCTTTCCGGTAGATGATTATCAGAAGTATGTGCTGAAATTTTATTATGACAGGGAACCGGCAGAGGTGACAGTTACGGATGCGCAGTGTATCCTCATTCCGAAGGAAATCTATGACGAAACGAAGGAAATTCCGCAATGGCCGACACTTTATGGCTATGGAGCAGTGGATACGGTTTATATTAAGGATCATTTTACGCAGGTTAACGAAAGTGAGCATTATGAACTCTATATCCGGAAGGAATAGAAGAAATTCGTCGATAAGTTTATTATGAGAAATGTATAAAAAGTTTATAAAAGCATGCATTTTCCTGTGAAAATATGCTATGATATAAGTGGAGTATGGGGACTCCCGAAGAGGGAGAGGAAGGGTTGCTTATGGATATTATCACAGGACGTGACGGAGACGTGGATAACTGGAAAGAGGTTATTCTTATTTATAGTTCGGCTCTGAAACAGATTGGTACGAAACTGGAGATTCTGAATGATGAATTTCAGCACGTACACAGCTATAATCCGATTGAACATATCAAATCCCGGATTAAGACCGCGGAGAGTATCGTTAAGAAGTTAAGACGGTATGGCTATGAATCGACGATTTCCAATATGGTGGAATACATTAATGATATTGCGGGGATCCGCGTGATCTGTTCGTTCATGTCTGATATTTACCGTATTGCCGATATGATCAGTAACCAGAGAGACATTAAGGTGATTTCGGTGAAGGACTATCTGAAGAATCCGAAGCCGAGCGGCTATCGCAGTTATCATATGATTGTGACGGTTCCGGTATATTTGTCAGACAGGATTGTGGATACGAAGGTGGAGATCCAGATCCGGACAGTAGCGATGGATTTCTGGGCAAGCTTAGAGCATAAGATTCATTATAAGTTCGAAGGAAATGTGCCGGAGCATATCCAGAGTGAGCTGATAGAGTGTGCGGATATGGTGGCAGCGCTTGATGATAAGATGCTTTCGCTGAATGAAGAAGTTCTCAGTATGAATAATCTTGGTGAAGAATAAAGGAACATAAGAAAGACTCAGAATGCTGTATTATCTCCGATATTACATAAAACAGATAATACCACATTTTGGGTCTTTTTCGCTTTATGGGAAATTCCGTAGGAATTTCTTAATAAAGTAGAAAAAAATTTTGCTCTATAAAATGAGGAGTGCCCAGACACATCTCTGCGCCTGGGCTATTATGAAAAAATTTATCTATGTGTGTAATGAAAAACATTACATGTTTCCGTTGCTATGTATATATAGTACAATACAATTATGAACAAATTATGAACAAGCTATGAAAATGTTGTTAATTTTTACAACGATGTAAAAAAACAGATGCAAAATATGTGCAATATGCACAAAAACGACAGTAATTGTAAAAATGTAAGAGTTATGATATAATAAAGCGATTATAAACAGACATTTGTTTTTGGAAAGAGGATAGGTATGGATAATTTTATGGATGAAATTGTACAGAAATTTACCCCACAGGAGATGATCCGGGCCAATGCGGCAGCAGATGCGGCAGAGATTGAAAGCCTTGAAAAGCAGCTTACCCTGTTTAAAGAACAGATGGAGAAATATGACGACTGCCTTCAGGAAATGCGTCAGGTGAATCTGAAGAATATAGAGACGGCACAGGATGTTCAGCAGTTAGCGGACAAAATGGGACAACATTTAGGTAAAACAGCAGGAGAAGTAGAAGCTGCTTCCGTCTCCAAAATCAAGGAAACCTCAGATCTTTCCATGGCTGGTATCCAGAAGGCAATTGATGAGAGTCTTGCGAAGATTGCCGAAATTAAGGAGCATGCAGACAACACCCAGCAGATTGCGGAGATGGTGAATGAACTCCAGGATAAGACCGAGAATGTCATTAAGAACCTGGAAGATTTTCTCCATACCGATAATGTGAAGGTGTACCGTAATGTGCAGGCTTCCATGGTAGAGGAACTGGACCGCCGGACAGGGGAACTGAAGGAGGAATTGCAGAAGACACAGAAGAAGTCAGGCATATTGTTCCCGCTTGTCCTGATTACAATGATTCTGTCCGCACTGAATCTGATCGTAGCTGTTCTTGGATTACTTGGAATATTGTAACTGTTCAGAGCTATGCAAATCATGGAGATATGTACGGCGAATGCCTGCATTCATAAGGATATATGACATCAGGAGATAGAAAATATGGCTAAACAGACATGGAAACCGGGGAATATGCTCTATCCGCTTCCGGCAGTTCTGATTACTGTGGCGGATCAGCAGGGCAATCCCAATATTTTTACAGTGGCATGGGCAGGCACCGTTTGCAGCGATCCTGCAATGGTATCAATCTCTGTCCGTCCCTCACGTTATTCCCATCATATGATCGAAGAGACAGGAGAATTTGTGATCAATCTGACCACCAGGGATTTGGCTTTTGCAACGGATTACTGTGGAGTGAAGAGCGGCAGGGATGTGGACAAATTCAAAGAGCTCGGGCTTCATATCAGCCCTGCGTCTGAGGTAAGTGCACCTCTTTTAGACGAAAGCCCTGTGAACATTGAATGCAGGGTAACACAGGTGCTCCGGCTGGGAACACATGATATGTTTGTGGCGAAGGTCGTATCCGTACATGCGGATGAAAAATATATGGATGAAAATGGAAAGTTTTCTCTTGAAAAAGCAGACCCGATTGCTTATTCACACGGAACGTATTACACGCTCGGAGAGAAGCTTGGAACATTTGGTTACAGCGTAAAGAAACGATAGACTCCGAAAGGACTCTATCGTTTTTCTTTTGGAGTAGAGCACTTAGCGAGGTTATTTCGAGCTTAGTGCGAACCATACAAGTTCACTTGGCGAACCAAAGGTGAGTCTAGTGAACTTGTTGGGATAAAAGACTTCCACGCACAATCGCATCCTTGCCGTATTTATTGCGGATGGCATCTAAGGCAGTGTCGAGGGCATCGAGCTTTTCACGGGATGGACCTGTGGTCTTTTCCGGCTGGGTGGAAATCTGGTCGAATAGACTTAACTGGACCGGGGCATCCATATCATTTAATCTGGTGGTGCGAACACCCAGCAGGCGGATCGGGGAACCATTCCATAATTCGTCAAATAACTGACAGGCATTCCGGTAAAGGAGAGTAGTTGCATTCGTCGGTTCCGGGAGGTTTCTCTGATGAGAAGTGTTCTGAAAGTCTGCGTATTTGATTTCAACATTTATCATGGAAGCAGACTGACTTGCATGGCGAAGCCGTTCACCGACACTTTCACATAAGGATAAAAGAATCGGATAGGCTTCTTTGGCTGTTGTGAGATCTTTGGCGACGGTAGTGGAATTGCCGATTCCTTTTGCCTGTGCAGGTACGGAGGTGACACCGGAGTCATCAATGCCGTTGGCATACTGCCATAAAAGGACACCATGACTTTTGAGGTGGGATGCAATAATGGATGCATCGGTGGTAGCAAGATCGCCAATCGTACGGATTCCTAAATTATGAAGGGCCTGTACACTGGATTTGCCGCACATATATAAGGAAGAAACAGGGAGTGGCCACATTTTCTCTTTGATTTCATGCTGATAGAGGGTGTGTACCTTGTCGGGCTTCTCGAAATCAGAGGCCATTTTTGCAAGCACACGCTTATCGGAAATACCGACGTTCACTGTGAATCCAAACCGGTTCCTGATCTCGTCCTTGATATGGAAAGCCGCTTCTATGGGAGAAGCGTAGTGGCGTTGGATGGGGGTATAATCCATGAAACATTCGTCCACGCTGAGCTGCTCAATATCAGGACAGACAGAACGAAGATAATTCATCAGTTCTTCGCTTTTCTGATGATAATAATGCATATCTGGACTTTCCATGACGAGAGTGGGACATTTGCGGAAAGCACTGACGATCGGCTCAGCGGTCTGGATACCGTATTTCTTAGCAGGGATCGACTTGGCGAGAACGATGCCGTGACGCTTTTCCTGATCGCCGCCGATGATGGAAGGAATGGTGCGCAGGTCGAGCGGATCACCGTTTTGCAGGCGGCGGATGGCACTCCAGCTTAAGTATGCAGAATTGACGTCAATGTGAAAAATGGTTTCGCTGCCCATGGCTCTCTCCTTTTCTTATTATTTGGTGGATATGCCGCACCGGGGAAACATGCAATATTTTCCAGGTTGGCTCTGAATAGTTACATTATGATTATAAACGGAAATACATGGAAAGAACAGGCTCTTTACAAGTAAATTCAGAACTGTTAAAATAAAACAGTTACCTTTTTGATGTAAACTATAGAACAGGAATGATTTATGATACATTTATCATCACATTATAAACGGTTAAAAATGCGGTTTTTAAAGATGGCACTGCTGGCAGTTTTTGTCAGTATTTTTTTCATGCCGTCTTTTGTGAAATTTGTAAAAACCGGAAATAATATGTTTACGGTTTTTTTGAACGGACAGGAAGTCGGTGTGGTCGATTCGGTCGAAGATGCACAGAGCTATGCGGTGGAAGCGCGAAGAAATGTGGCTTCCCGGAACAATCATCTGGTTCTGGTGGAGAGCGAAATCGAAACCGTCGGGCAGGAAGTGCTATGGGGCAGAGTAGACTCTCCGAAGCTTGTGATCAATAACATGGAGAAGGTCTATTCCTCCGACATGAAGGAATCCATGATTAAGTCCTATGTGGTTAAAATCAATGAAAAAATCATCAATCTTGCCAATCTGGATGAGGTTGTTGCACTTTTGCAGGCAGCAGTAAATAAATATGATGAGGACAAAGAGTATCAGGTGGAACTGCAGCTTGATCCGACAAGAGAGCTTCCGGTTATGAGTGCATCTGTTGCAACACGCGAGGAGATGCAGGAGCAGGAAGAGGCGGCGGAGGCTGTAGCACTGGAAGCCGGGTTCCAGGCAGATATGACGGCATTGTTTGACCAGATTGAGCCGGATGTGGAGAAGGACTTTGAGGATTACCAGCTTGGTATAATCTCCATGAGTTTCGGGGATGATATAGAGGTAGCTGAGGCGTATCTGGATGAGGGTGAACTGACGGATATCAGTCTTGCCATCAATGAAGTGACAAGTGACGAAGAGAAAAATGAGATTTATAAGGTGGTTTCCGGTGATACCCTGTCAGGAATTGCCATTAAGACGAATGTTCCGCTGGACAAGCTGATTGAAATGAATGAGTCCTTAGAGGATGAAAATTCAATGATCCGTCCGGATCAGGAGTTGATTGTAACGGTCGAAGAACCGATGCTGGCTGTCCTGCGTCAGGAAGAAATGTATTATGAAGAAGATTATGACGCGGATGTCATTTATATTGATAATGATGACTGGTATACAACAGAAACTGTGGTGCATCAGCAACCGTCCGCCGGACACCGCAAGGTAGTTGCGGTTGTAGCCTTTGAAAATAATAAAAAGGTTTCGGAGGAGATTATCAAGGAGGAGATTACTTATGTGGCAGTTCCGAAGGTTGTGGAACGCGGGACTAAAATTCCTCCGACCTATATCAAGCCGATTTCCGGAGGACGTCTGACGTCAAACTTTGGACGACGCAATCGTCCGACCAGAGGCGCAAGCTCCTATCATAAAGGAGTTGACTGGGCAACACCGACAGGAACCGCAGTTTATGCTTCCTGTGGTGGTACCGTTGCAAGAGCCGGCTGGGGAAGCGGCTACGGATATTGTGTATATATCAATCATCCGGATGGCAGACAGACCCGGTACGGACACTTAAGCAAGGTGCTCGTTTCTGCGGGACAGACGGTTTCCCAGGGACAGAAGATTGCTTTGAGCGGAAATACGGGTGTCAGTACAGGACCCCATCTGCACTTTGAGATCCTGATTAACGGATCCCAGGTGAACCCGCTGAAATACCTGAATTAGTCCTAAACAGATGTTTGGGTTTACAGACTTTTACATTATGTTATAATGATAAAAGAGTTTTCGTACCAAATTCCGTTTGAGTTGATTGAAATAATGCAACCGTGAAGAGATGAAACAGTTGCAGAACTACTGAAATATTACTACGTATGATGATGAATACCGGATGGAATATATCAAACGCATTTCGAGGTATGCTATGGAACAGTATGCAATCAGAGGTGGTAATCCGTTAGTTGGCGAAGTCGAAATCGGTGGCGCAAAGAATGCGTCCTTAGCGATTCTGGCAGCAGCCGTTATGACGGATGAAACCGTATTAATAGAAAACATCCCGGATGTCCGTGATACCAATGTGATGATGCAGGCCATTGAAAGCATTGGAGGCACCGTGGAGCGGGTGGACCGCCACACCGCCCGGATTTCCGGCAAAAATATCAAGGATCTTGTAATCGAAGGGGATTACATCAAGAAGATCCGTGCTTCTTATTATCTGCTGGGGGCATTGCTTGGCAAGTATAAGAAGGCACAGGTTTCCTTACCCGGTGGCTGTAACATCGGACTGCGCCCCATTGATCAGCATATCAAAGGCTTTCGTGCACTTGGCGCGGACGTGAAGATTGCCAACGGGTTGATTTTTGCAGAGGCACAGAAGCTTGCAGGAAGTCATATTTATATGGATGTGGTTACGGTTGGAGCAACAATCAATGTGATGCTGGCAGCCGTAATGGCAGAAGGACAGACAATCATTGAGAACGCAGCGAAGGAGCCGCACGTGGTTGATGTGGCGAACTTCTTAAACTGCATGGGAGCCAATATCAAGGGCGCCGGTACGGATGTGATCCGTATCAAGGGTGTTTCAAGACTTCATGGCACAGAGTATACAATCATTCCGGATCAGATCGAGGCAGGAACCTTTATGTTTGCTGCAGCGGTAACAAAGGGCGATGTAATCGTTAAGAATGTTATTCCGAAGCATTTAGAGTCCATCAGCGCAAAGCTCCTTGAAATCGGATGTGAAATCGAGGAATCGGATGATGCCGTACGTGTTGTGGCATCGAAGCCGCTTACCCATACGCATGTAAAGACACTTCCCTATCCGGGATTCCCGACGGATATGCAGCCGCAGATTACGGTTACACTGGGGCTTTCCAAGGGAACGAGTATTGTGACTGAGAGTATTTTCGAGAACCGGTTTAAGTATGTGGACGAGCTTACCAGAATGGGTGCGAATATCAAGGTTGAGGGAAATACCGCAATCATTGACGGAGTTCCCGGGTATACGGGTGCCAGTATCAGTGCGCCGGATCTCCGGGCAGGAGCAGCACTTGTAATTGCCGCTCTGGCCGCAGAAGGAATTACGACGATTGATGATATTAAATATATTGAACGTGGATATGAGGATTTTCATCTGAAGCTTGCATCCCTCGGAGCACAGATTGATAAGATCAGTACGGAGCGGGATTTGCAGAAGTTCCGGCTGAAGACGGGCTGAGAGATACTTTGATGGAAGAATTGCTTTTAAAAAGAGTGCTTCCGGAGATGATGAGAGGGATTCTGTCAGATAGAGATGAAGGATTAGGAAATTGCTTGATGGTTCAAAGAATGTATAAGGCTGTTGCTTCTGTATGTTGGAAGCGATGGTCTTTTTTGCTTCCGGAGAGAGGGGCATGTGCCCGTAACCGGTTACTCCCGTTGGAACCTTCCGATTTTTCTATCATCCTGTGCAAGGTCAGTGTGGCAGTGTTGAAATTGAACGCAATCCTCTGCAAGAGAACATCCGTGTTCTTTGCAGAGTAAGTCGTGCATCCGTGCACGACTTTTGCTGGCTGTGTCTGCCCTTGCAGATGATGTAAGAAAAATCAGGAAGAACCCATAGGGATCAACCTGGTTACGGCAGCATGCCTCTGAAAAATATAGATATACATTTGGAAGGAGGATATTTGTATGCAGGCACAGGTAAAAGAGTGGGGAAATAATCAGGAAACTAGATTATCAAAGGATATACGCAAAAGCGCCGGAATTGAATTGAACGAGAATCTGGATGTTTCGGTAGCAAATGGTGTAATTACATTGATGAAACCATTTCATCACAAAACGTTGGAGGAGAGAGCAGCGGAGTATGATGGAAAACTAATGTTGGATGGAGAATATGACTGGGGTGATCCTCTGTTATAAGCAATTTAAATTCAGGACTGCTTCCTATATGGACAAGCGTTGATGAAGGGAAAGAGGGAGAGATACATTCGATGTGAGACACTTTCAATGTTGGATCTATTGATTCTCGAATATAAAAGAAAGAGGAAGAATATCCATGTTTGAGGTGGTTAATGTCTCAAATGTCATTCAGGGAATTAGGGACAGAACTTAGTCCTATCACAATGCTTATTACGATGAAGCTCATTCAGAACAGGATTGTTCAAAACAGAATAAAATAGTTGTTGATAGAGGTCGCAAGTTGCGACCTCAAACACAAAAAATCTATTCTCAAAAGGAGGACATAGCGGGTATTTTAAGTGAAAGTCAATTTGGCAGATTAAATTCAAGCCGCAGGGAGTGAAAACGCTGTTGCTCATGTCCTTTTATTTCAAATAAAGGATTATATAAGACATGCTGCATAACATCGGCGTCTTTCAGAACTTCATCCAGAGAAGTGTGAATATTGGCTTTGTCGCTGTGGTTGTAGATGGCTGTACAGATGGAATTAATTTCTTCTTTATTAAAGAGGTCTGAAGAGGTTAATAACTGGTGGGCCATCTGTGCACCCTTGTGTGCATGATCCTGTGAGTCCATAGCTGAGTAGGTATAAATATCGTGTAACATACCTGCGATAACAGCCAGCTCAACATTTTCTTCGCGCTTTAAAGCTAATAAAGCACATGCCTGTGCAACGCCGTATAAGTGTAAATAGGCACATCTCCGTTCTGTCGGATCGGACATGTTCAGTAGAATTTCATCCACAAGCTCTCTTACCCTCTCAATTCGGCTGCCATCCGGTAATGTTTTCGTTTCCAATTCATTCATAAGTTTCTCCCTTATACCGTATTCTTAATTCGTTATCTATTTTAACATAAAAATGTCGTGGTGGATAAAAATAGTAGTATAATAGGTATGCAAGTTATGACTATATGAACGGTGAATGCATGCATTTATGAGGATATGTGCTATAACTTATATGACGAATGAAGTTCTTAATGATTCAAATACGAATATAGGAAAGGTGGAACTCAGTAATGGAAATAAGAAGTATCTTAATAAAGGACACGACGAGGGAAGAGCGGATCCATATTGTGCAGGAAGGGCTTAGCCAGTGTGGCGGCGCCTGCGATTTCTGTAACGGGTGTGATAACCTGGGCGGTGGCATCGTAGACTCCTTTTATGAGTCGTACATCAATGGAGAGAAGGAACTGCGTCAGCTGAATGAAGAGTATAGGAACAACGCAGGTCTGGTGCGCTAAATCAGTGCCTCAATCTGCAGATTGGACTGTGTGCTCAGGTCTACAAAACCGCCGGCAGTCCGGATCGTCGGCGAAGAAAGCTTATCCTTATGAATAAAAACAACAGTTCCGACAGTCCCGTTGGTGAGACGGACGTTATTGAGCAGATAGGTATTTACCACATTTTCCAGGAAAGTCATGATGAATCTGGGATCGTATTTCTGCAGACCTTCGTCCTCGAAAATCGAGATGGCAGAGAACGGGCATAAGGGACCACGGTAAACTCTGGCAGAAGTGGTTGCATCGTAAACATCGGCAATGGCAACCATCTTTGCATAGATTCCGATCTGATTGGCCATGAGGCCAAAAGGATAGCCGCTTCCATCGCAGCGTTCATGATGCATGAGTACAGCATTTAAGACATCTTCATCCAGTTTGGAATCCAAAAGGAGACGATATCCTTCCTGCGGATGCCGCTTGATGATGTTAAATTCCTGTTTGGTGAGTTTGTCCGGTTTTTTCAGAATGCTGTCGGGAATCTTGATCTTACCAATATCATGGAGAAGACCGCTTGTTGTAGCCTTCGCAATTTCTTCTTCACTCATGCGCAGCCAGCGTGCAAAAATATTGCAGATCAGTGCTACATTCATGCTGTGCACATAGGTCTCGTCATCATATTCCCTCATACAGTGCAGCATGTCAAAAACATTCGGGGTGGTTGCTGCAAGGTCGAGAATATTCAGGGTATGGTTCATCAGTTTATTGACATCCAAAGGAGATCCCTTTTCTATGACGTCATTCATTGCGCCACGGAAGGAATCCACGTCATTTTCAAATTCTTTGTGGAATCTGGTAAATTCGGGACTGCGCTTGAGCCTGTCTGTATAGGAGGTGGTGTAATCATCCGTCTGTGTAGACTGTACTACAAGCTGATCTTCTACGTATAAGGTAAGAACTGAATAAAAAGCAAGCTTTGTAATCGTAGAATCGGTCAGGATAATTCCACGAGGTAAAATAAGCTGGTTGTTGAAATTATATACGTCCTCAGCAGTAACCATGCCGGGAACAAGGTCGGATGTATTGACTCGTTTCATATGTCCCCCCCTGAAAGCGCCCAACGATTCCTTTTTATTATAAGACAAATAAAGGAGTTATGTCAATAAACAGGATAGCTGCAGCAAAGTGTATGGTAACAGTTCAGCCATGCAGAAATGATTGTGCAAGATGACCGTGGGAGCTTG
>OIWT01001324.1_pt1 | contig 30321 bp, 32 predicted proteins | sample 1587701 | NCBI WGS metagenome assembly OIWT01 (sample SAMEA3888904, study PRJEB22519) | human gut metagenome | biome: human gut; feature: human-associated habitat; material: faeces | place: Denmark | collected 2009 | reverse complement strand
GAGACGAAATTCGGGCAACCGCAGACCTCGTGCAGGATGCCGAAACGGTCGATGCTGCCGGAAACCGCTTCAAAGGCCTTTTCGGTATAGGGCAACTCATCGCGTCCCAGCCAACCCTCAATCACGCCGCGGTAAATATAGACCGACATCATCATCGCAGACGTACCGTCGATAAACGATGCGGAATCGTCCACAATATCTAAGAAACGGCCGTCCGGTTGCTGATAGCGCAGCAGTGCCTCTAACACCTCGTTGCCCATCCCGGTCAACTCATGATAAAGTTCGAGCTTTCCCTGCTTCTTGGCCTCGATCGCAACGCGAGCAATACCCATCAGCGCCCATCCATTGCCGGTCGCCCAGCGCAGGCGTCGCACAAACTTGCCCGTTCCCACATCGTAATTATGGAAGAGCAACTTGGTTTCCGGGTCCTGCAAATACTTGAACAACCCGTAAAGCTGCTTAGCTGCTTCGTCCACATCCCCCATCACGGCGATAAACGGCGGCGCCATGTAGGCAGAGTCCACCCACAGCTGCTGCGGCGTGAAGTGCTCGTCGAAAGTCACCGTGTTGTGATAAATCACACCGTCCGGCGTGCGGGGCGCCTGCCGCATCAGATAGTCAAACATCTTCTGCGCGCCCTTTTTATAGAACTCATCGCCCGTCAGCTCCCAGGCACGCAGGCAGACCTCGCCGTTGGCGGCAGGATCGGTCACGGCAAAATTGGAATTGATGACGGCAAGCCGGCCATCCTCCTTCTGACGGAGAATCGCGTCGTGCGCCATAGGCACCCAGACGTTCTCCACGCCCGCTTCATACATTGCCTGTGCACACACGCCCTGTTCCCAAGGATAGCGCTGAATGGCGAGCATAGCGCCCGCAACGCGCTTTGTCAGTTCATTCATGGTGTTAAGCCTCCCTTTTTTTGTTCTGCTTTCTCTATTTCTTCTCTCTGCTCTGGCGTTAAGTCCGCGCGGGGCATGGAGCCCGTAAAGGCCGTTTGCTCGTCGTCACTGGAGACCTCGATGCTGCCGCCGCAACCTTCCATCAGCTCCCGAACGATGGTAAGTCCCAAACCGTGCCCTGCTGCTTTGGTGGTAAAACCGGTGTTGAAGATGCGCACGCAAATCTGCGGCGGAATCTTTGGCCCGTTATTGGACACGCAAAAGCCGTAAGTGCGGATATCCTCATAAAGTTCCACCTTGATCTTCGGGCTTTCGCAGCCTTCCAGCGCATCCATTGCATTGTCGAGCAGGTTGCCGAGCACGCGGCAGAATTCCCAATCGTTCATCGGCAGCTCGTCATAGGGCGAGGAAACGTCCAACTCCAACTGAATCCCGCGCTGTTCGGCATTGGCCAGCTTGGCTTGCAGCAGCGCATTGACGGCAGGCTTGGCGGTTTTCATGCCGACGGAAAGGCGGTGCATCTGTCCGTAGACCGTCTCGATATAGCGGATGGCTTCTTCATTTTCCTGCATATCGATCAGCGAATAGACGACCTGCAAGTGGTTGATGAAATCATGGCGCTGTTTGCGCAGCTGCACGTTGAGTCCATCCAGCTGTTCAAAGGCTTCCGTCAGCATCTCGGTCTGTTCGTTAGCCTTTTTCCAGATAAAGCCGTCGCGCACAGAGGTCAGCCTCTCAAAGATGAGCATCACCAGTGCTACCGTTGCGAAGGGACGCAGCACGTTCATCAGGTTCTCATTCAAATCAAAGGTATCGACAATGAGCAAGCCGATCAGCAGCACCACTTCAATGGAATTGATGACGATCGACATGGTGGAAACCTTGCCGATATTGATCTTTTTTCGCTTAAACTTCATCCATGGTCGCCTCCATTCCAGTCCTTATTTTACCACATGAGCCCTTTATCCCGCAACCGGACAAGATGCAATAAAGCCCTCCGACCCGAAGGCCGGAAGGCTTTGCAAAAGGTGTTTTCAGCGTTTTTACGCTCTGTGGTCACGGACGCAGGCCATGCCGCGCTCGATCGCCTCGCGGTTGATGGGCAGCAGATGCGCCTTGCGCTCGCCAAACATCGCCTTGAGGTTGTTCATGACGGTATCGACAGTGACGGCGTGCGCCACTTCGATATATGCACCGAGCATAACCATGTTGGCCACCTTGTTATTGCCCAGTTCGTTGGCAATATCGTTGGCGGGGACATAAATGGCCTCGATATCGGTGCGCTCCGCCTTGCGATCGACCAGAGAAGAGTTGATCAGCAAGGTCTTGCCGGGCAGCACCGCGCTTTCAAACTTATCCAGTGAAGGACGGTTGAGCGCCATGACGCAGGTTGCTTCATTGACGATGGGCGAGCAGACCGGTTCGTCCGAAATGATAACGTTGCAGTTCGAGGTGCCGCCGCGCATCTCCGCGCCGTAGGACGGCAGGAAGGAAACTTCCTTGCCCTCTTCCATGCCAGCCTCAACCAGCATTTTGCCGATCAGCTGAACGCCCTGGCCGCCGAAGCCTGCAATGATGAGCATTTCTTCCATCGCTTACACCTCCTTGTACACGCCGAGCGGGAACTGGGGAATCATGTTCTCCTCCAGCCACTTCAGCGCTTCCTGCGGGGTCAAACCCCAGTTGGTGGGGCAAGTGGAGAGCACCTCGACCATGCTGAATCCCTTACCCTCGATCTGCGCCTCAAAAGCCTTTTTGATGGCCTTCTTGGCGGCGATGACGTGGGGAACGTCATGGACAGAAACACGCTCGATGTAAGCAGGACCGTTGAGTTGAGAGAGCATCTCGCTCATCTTAACCGGGAAACCGCAATGTGCGGTGTCACGACCATAGGGCGAGGTGGTGGTGATCTGTCCGGGTAGAGAGGTCGGAGCCATCTGGCCGCCGGTCATACCGTAGATCGCATTGTTGACGAAAATCGTGGTAATCTTTTCACCGCGGGCCGCCGCATGGACAATCTCCGCCGCGCCGATGGAGGCTAAGTCACCATCTCCCTGATAGGTAAAGACTACCTTATCGGGATGGACGCGCTTGGCACCGGTAGCGCAGGCTGGCGCACGGCCGTGAGCCGCTTCCATCATATCACAGTTAAAATAATTGTAGGCAAAGACCGCGCATCCAACCGGTGCGATACCGATGGCCGTCTCCCCCACGCCCAGCTCCTCAAGCACTTCCGCAACAAGGCGGTGAATGATGCCGTGGGTGCAGCCGGGGCAGTAATGGAAGGGAGTATCGGTGAGCATGGAGGTCTTTTTGAACACCACTGCCATTTTACTTGCCCTCCTTGATACCGGAAAGATAGTTCAGAATATCCTTGACCGTGGGCACAACGCCGCCGGTACGGCCATAGAACGAGACAGGCTTGACGCCGTTGACAGCGATCTTGACGTCGTCCACCATCTGGCCGCAGGACATTTCAATTGAGACGACTTTCTTGACGGAGGGCTGATTCGCCGCGTCAAAGACCGCCTTGTAGGGGTAGGGCCAGACCGTGATGGGGCGGACGATACCGACCTTCAGGCCAAGCTTTTCCTTGGCTTCCTTCGCCGCACGCATACACACACGAGCCATGGTGCCGTAGGCCACAACGATGACGTCCGCATCCTCGGTATCGATGTTCTGCCAGCGGACTTCCTTTTCCTCAATGACCTTATACTTGGCGTTGAGGTCGTTGTTGTGCTGCTCGCAGGCAGCGGGATCGATGTAGAGCGAGTTGATAATCGCGCGCTCGGTGCGATTCGGCTGACCAGCCGCCCAGGGCTTGACAGGCAGCGCTTCCTTGCGGGGTTCGGGCATCTGCACCGGCTCCATGATCTGGCCGAGCATGCCGTCGCCCAGCAGCATCACGGGATTGCGGTACTGATCTGCCAAGTCAAACGCGACGCCCATCAGATCAACCGCTTCCTGGACATTGGCGGGAGCAAAGCAGATCAGACGGTAGTCACCGTGTCCGCCGCCGCGGGTGGACTGGAAGTAGTCGCTCTGCGCGGGCTGAATGGAACCAAGGCCGGGGCCGCCGCGAACCATGTTGACCACAACAAGCGGCAGTTCCGCGCCGACGGCGTAGGAAATGCCTTCCTGCTTCAGGCTGATTCCGGGAGAAGAAGACGAGGTCATCACGCGCGCGCCTGCGCCAGCCGCACCATAGACCATGTTAATGGCCGAAACTTCGCTCTCGGCCTGCAAAAAGCAGCCGCCCACCTTGGGCATCCGCTTGGACATATATTCGGGAATCTGATTCTGGGGAGTGATGGGGTAGCCAAAGAAGAAACGGCAGCCAGCCAGGATGGCGGCTTCCGCAATGGCTTCGTTGCCCTTCATCAGTACCTTTGCCATGATGGAAACCTCCTTACTTTTCTACAGTAATGATTACGTCAGGACACATGCGCGCGCAGCTTGCGCAGCCGATGCACTTACTCTGATCAATGCACTCCGCGGGATGATAGCCCTTGGCGTTGATACGAACCGGCGCCATCTGCAAGATGTGCCGGGGGCAAAAGGTCACGCACAGCCCGCAGCCCTTACACTTTTCTTCGTTAAAGGTAACGCTTGCCATCTCTTTTCTACCCTTCCTTCCGTCTGCAATCCCAGCAGACCCTGCTAGAATACAAAACACGCCTTTTTTCGGTGTTTCCAATTAGTTTACACGCACGCAGGTCTCCTGTCAACGCATTCCCCTATCAAACCGTATTAAGATTCTTTTACATTTTATATGGAAATGGGCCTGCGGCAGCAAGCTGCGCAGACCCACTTTTCCGTTATTCAGTTTTCTTTTTTCATCCCGTTCTGCTTTTTCAGCACGCAAGAAAGGACGATGTAGCCCGCCGTGCAGCAGAGCAAGCCGCAGGTTCCCGTCGTCAGGAACATCACGGCCATGCCGCTGCCCGCACCCTGTCCAACCAGCTGCGCAAACGCCTGCGCCGCAAGCGATGTCCCGGCCATGAACGGCTCAAAGGCACAATCGGCCAGCACGCCGCCCAGAAAAATCCCCGCCGGGATTGCGGAGAATTGCAGTGCGTTGCGCACGGCAAAGATGCGCCCCTGCACCTCCTTGGGCACATGGGTATAGAGCAAATACTGCCCGCCGGAATCCAGCACCGGTATGGGCAGGCTGCCGCCCACTGCGGCCAGCGCCCAGACAAGCGGCGTGCGCCCTGCACCCATGAGCAAATCACCGAAGAGAAAGCTCAGGATTCCAGGCAGAAAGATTCTGCGCGGAAGATTCTTCGGTTGCGGCAGACGCGCCGCCAGAATGCCGCCGATCACACCGCCAAAGCCCAATATGCCCGACACCAGCCCCAGCACCTGCCGGCTGCCGCTGCGGGAAAGAATCATCGGTGAGAGTATGTTTTCGTAGGAAATGCGGGAAAAGAAATTCAGAGCCGCAAAGACGAGGATCATCGTCCGAACCGCCGCATCCTGCTTTAAGAACGCAAGCCCTTCCCGAAGCCCTGCAAAAGGGGGTTCAAACCCGCGCTTTTGCACCCGGTTCACCGCATCGTCTCCGGGAATGCGGGTGAAGAAAAGCAACACGCCCGCCGCAAAAAGGAAAGTTCCCACATCCGCCAGCAACACCGACGCAATGCCAAACGTACTCATAAGGAACGCAGCCAGCATGGGTGAAGCCAAAGATATAGCAGAACCGGAGATGGACTGAAGCCAGCTCATCTTCGTCAGCTTGTCCTGAGGGACCAGCCTTCCATTGGCGACGGCTGAAGTCGGAGACTAAAAGGCGTTCATGAAACCCGTGATCGCGTTAACCAGATAGATCCACGGTACACTGAGCCGGTTCAGCAGCAAAAGCGCCGCAATCAAAAGCGTACACAGGAACGCAACGGTATCTGCGCAGAGCATGATGCTCTTTTTGCGGTGACGATCTACAAAGCCGCCTGCAAACACACTCACCAGCACATAGGGCACATAAGAACAAAGGGTCAGCAGCGATACGGAAAGCGCACTGTTCGTCTGCCCATAAACCCAGAGCACCAACGCATAGCCGGTCATCGCGCTGCCCAGCTGCGAGACGGTCTGCGACAGCCAGAAAACGATAAAGGTTTTGAAATTCGCTTGTGTTTCTGCATGAAGAAGCACTCCTCTTAAAAAATAAGATGCGGAAGTTCCCCATGCAAGACGGATGATTGAAAAGCTCTAGACTCTGTACAACGGCCATCCGTCAGGCACGGGTTGTACAGAGGACGACATTGAGCTGGATCACACGGCGGTTCAGCAGAACCGCGGCATTCTCCTCCCTTCCCCAAGAGATGCTATTCCATCCATTCCGGGCGCATCAGTATATCGATGGCGATGCGTTCGCCGGAAAGATGATCGGGAAGTTTATCCAGTATATCCTGCTTGGCGCAGAGATAACCGATGGGCAGATTCATGCGGGTGCTCACCTCGTGCAGCAGCTCTTCGCCGCGCACAAGATCACTCTCTTCGGTCTCCCAAGCGACGTTGGCGTTGTTGATCACCGCCGTCGGGGACAGGCGGGAGCGCCCAGCCACGCGCAGCATCAGGTCGCAGACGGAATCCGCATCGCCGGAAAGCGGGCGGAAGGCGTTGACCACAAACAGCACCTCTACGTCATCCTGATCGAAATAAGGCTTATACTGTCCCAGCGCCGCCGCGCCGGTATCATCGCCGCCGACGTCGAAGATCACCCGGCGGCTTTTATCGGCAAAGACCGCCTGAATATCAGCAGGCAGGCTGGGCACATCGACGGTAGACATGGCAAAGGACGGAGCGTAAACCTTCACGCCCTCCTTTTCCAACAGCTCGGTCCGCTCCGAAGAACGAAAGTAAGGATTGACAATATCCAGGTCCACCAGCGTCACCTTTTCGCCGCGGCGGGCGAGCTTCAGGGCAAGGTTCAATGAAATCTCGGTCTTGCCACTGCCATAATTACCCACCAGCACGAGGATGCGCGCCTTGGGGAGGTTTTCAGACTGCATAAGTATTTTTCTCCATTCTGTTATTGCGGCCGGATGGTGGTTGGTTCCTCGCTTCCTGTGCGGGAAGACTCGCCCTCCGGCTGACGCACCACGATAGGCGCATCTTCATCAGTTTCATCCCCGTCAAGATTCATCTTTCGCGGCGCAGGCGTCTGCTCAGGATGCGCGCGCTGAGTCACCTGCGGCTCGTTCTCCGTCTCCCGACGAAGCTGCTGCCTGGTATAAACCGGCTCCTGCGGCTCTTGCTGTTCCGGAGTGCGGCGCTGCGTGGCCTGTGCGCGTCGAATCACCGGCTCCCTTGCGGAGACATATACCGCATCGGCTACGTCTCTGCGCTCGGTCACGCCGGTATCCTCCAGCAGGTTATGCTCCTCTCTGGGCGCGGGTTCTTCCGCAGGCTTTGCGCCGAACTTTTCCGTCAGAAATCTGCGGAAGGAATAATAGACATGCTTCCAATCGTCCTGCGGACGATAGCGCACAAAGTAGAGCACCTGGTCAATGACAAAACCCAGCAGCATGGTGATGATCGCAAGCGTCACCCAATTGTGCAGCACAAAGCCCACAAACCCGGTTTCCGGTACGATCTGCCCATTTGAATTGAGTATGCGTTCCAGCAAATCAGGTCCTCCTTGTCATCAGGCGGTTTTGGTGATTTTGAGAACCACTTTTTCCGTGCTGAGCGTATAGGCGTTGGACGAGGCGTCCGTATTGATGCTGACAGAGAGCGGTGCAACGGAATCGCCCATCGCCTCATAGCCCGTCAGATCGACATAGACTGAAATATCATCGTTGGTCAGTTTTTCCAGCGCCGATTTTGCCATGGTCACTTCGATATCCACCGTCGCGTTATATAGCTCGGCCGTAAGCCCCGCACCCAGGTTGCGATAGGTGACGGGCAGACCTTTGAAGGTCTTGGTCGCTTCCTCTTCCTTGACGCGCACCACCACATCCACGTCGCTGACGTCCATCCAGACGATATCGGGGTTCTTTTTCAGCGGCAGCGTGACGGTAAAGGTTTCATCCGCGCCTTCCAGATCAATGGTGGAAACCGGAATGCCTGTCAGCTCGTCCAGAACAGACTGCGGCGCGGCCACACGCACCGTTGTGGGCGCGATTTCGATATTTTCCAGATAGAAGCCGTCCTTGAGCAGCCCCGTGGTCGAGGACTCAAACGTGATGGGCAGCTCACGGATGGGATAGACCGGGATCGAGACCGAAACAGAATTGCCCACGGTCGAAGAAATATTGGCCGATTCGACCGGTTCAGAGTTTTCATCCACCAATGTATAGACGACCGAACGGTTGAAATCGGAGTTCAGGTCGGTCAGATCCACCTGCGCCACAGCAGCCACCACGCGGTTGACCTCGGTTTCCGGGCCGGTAATCTGGAACTGCGCCGGCGTCGCCACGACCTTGCCCAGCCGGTAATCACCGGAAAGCGTGCCCGTGGTCGAAACCTGAACCGGCACGATGGAATGCGTCAGGCTTTCCACCTCGACATCCACGCTGCCGACGGTACTCGACCGCGCCGTGCCATAGGTCGTACTCAAGTTCACGCGCAGCTCATGCGCGCCGATCGACGTAATGCGGGAAAAATCAATGGTCGCCGTGACATTGTCCTTGTTGACCTTGGAAAGATCGTCCATCGGCACATCGAGATAGACGTCCACGGTGGCGGGCAATGCATCTTCTTCCGTCGCAAGCGAAAGTTCGCGCTCGTTGAGCGTGCTCAAGCCCGTCAATTCTACCGGAACATCGTAGACCACCTTGGTTCGTGTCGGATTGGTCTGGGTCATGACCACAGCCCAAAGCACGATGGCAAAGGCGAGTGAGAGCACTTTAAGGCCCGTATTATGCGTCAACAGGCGCAGAACCGGGATTTTTTCAATCTTGCCGCGAAGCTTTGCGTTCTTGCCGCTCAGAACCTTTTTGATATTCTTTTTTTCGTCCTTCCGGTTGTTTTGCTGAATGCCGCTCATTTTCTGCTCCTCCACTTGTTCAGCATGGGAGAGATCACGCCGGTGACGGGAGCTTTATCGGGATCGTAGATGCCGTGCAGCACCGTGCGTATCGCGTCCGCATCGAGATGACGGGTGAGTTTTCCCCCGCGCGCCATGGACATGGTGCCCGTCTCTTCCGATACAATCAACGTGGTGGCGTCGGTGTTTTCAGTCACGCCGATGCCTGCGCGATGGCGGGTGCCCAGCTGTTTGGAGATGGAATTTTCCTCCGTCAGCGGCAGGAAGCAGCCCGCTGCGACAATCCTTGTGCCGCGGATGATCAGTGCGCCGTCGTGCAGCGGCGTATTGGGCTCAAAAATCTGTTCCAGTAACGGAGCCGAAACGATGGAGTCGATAGGATTGCCGGTTTCGATGATATCGCCCAGCGGGGTTTTGTGCTCGATAACGATCAGTGCGCCGACCTTGCGGCGGGAAAGGTTTTCCATAGCGCGGACGATCTCGCCCACCATGCGCTCCACCTCGTCGGGATCCGCCTGATGCGTTTTATCGATCAAGCCGGTTTTACGGCCGATCTTTTCCAGTGCGCGGCGCAGTTCCGGCTGGAAGAGCACCACCAGCACCACAGCCCCCGCATCCATGATGTATTTCATGATCCAGTTGAACGCCTGGAGCTCGAGCAGGTCGGATATCCAATAGGCGAGAAACAGAATGCCCACGCCCTTGATGACCTGATTGGCCTTCGTCTCTCTTGTCAACAGCAGCAGGTTATAGATCATGAACGTGACGATCAATATGTCGATCAGGTCGTTCACGGTCAGTCTTTCCACTGTATTTGCCCATAAAACCTGCATCTCTGTCCATAGTCTGCTCATGGATCCACCACCCCGTCCTCAGCTTTCGAATCCTGCTGATTCTATTATAAACCAATATAGGCAAAGAAGCAAAGCCTTTGTGCCCCTTTATCAGATAGATAAACGCGACATAAATAAATCGTGTTGCATCTTCCGTCCGGATGCGGTACACTGGGGTTGCAGAACCAACCAACAAGGGGGTATTATCACATGACAAAAGAAAAAGTGATTCTCGACACCGATATTGGTTCCGATATTGACGACAGCGTCGCTCTCGCCTACCTGCTGATGCAGGAAAAGTGCGACCTTCTTGGCGTCACGACGGTTTCCGGCCAGCCGGAAAAGCGCGCAATGATGGTCAGCGCGCTGCTCAAGGTCGCGGGCCGCGAGGACATTCCCGTCTTCCCCGGCGCGCCCATCCCAATGCTGACCGACGTCAAACAGGCCACCGCGCCGCAGGCGGATCGGCTTGCCAACTGGCCGCACGAAACGCAATTCCGCATGGGCGCCTACCTCGAATTCATGCGTGATACCATCCGCAAGAATCCCGGTGAGGTTACGCTGCTGGCCATCGGACCTATGACCAATTTGGGACTGCTCTTTACGATGGATCCGGAAATTCCATCCCTGCTCAAGCGCATCGTGCTGATGAACGGTTCCTTTGAACACAAGCTTGCCGTTTCTTACAACGAATGGAATTCTCTCAACGATCCTTATGCTACTGCTATCGTTTACAACGCCAAAGCGCCCATCCATCGTTCCATCGGTCTGGATGTAACGATGCAGGTGCAAATGAAGGCCTCCGAAGTCGAAGCGCGCTTTACGCACCCGCTGCTTCAGCCTGTAAAGGATTTTGCATCGGTCTGGTTCAAACATGCCGATTTGATGACCTTCCATGATCCTTTGGCCGCCACGACCATCTTCGACGACAACATCTGCGGCTTCACGCGCGGCAAGGTGGAAATCGAGCTGCAGTCCGAAAAACTCAGCGGCGTGACGCACTTCACCCCCAACGAAAACGGCCCGCACGAAATTGCTTCCACCGTTAACCGTGAGTACTTCCTGGATCATTATTTCAGCGTCTTCAAGTAAGCGCCTGTGTAATCGCGCTAAAGGAGGAACGGCATGAACATTCTGGACCGCATTGAAGAGGAAACAGCCTACATCGAGGGTGATCACGGCATATACACGGTTCCGGCAAACCTGTTGGACGCTGCGGTTCAGGAAGGAGACGTGCTGGTTCTCCTCGAAAACGGAACTTATGTGCCGGATGTACAGGCCACGCTGGAACGACGCGAGCGGCTTCGCAAGCTGCGTCAGCGTCTTAGATGTCCCCTTCAAAGCGAACAGTAAGTTAAAAAGCATCTGCCATCACTCGGTGGCAGATGCTTTTCATTTCGGGCTTTTAGCAAACACGATGCTGCGCTCTAGTCGGTAGAAACTTTTACCCTTTTAACTATTCTCCTCTGGATTATCCGTGGACTTCACCTTGTTTTTCATCAATCCATCAAAATATTCTCTCGTATCCACATCAATCCCAATATAACCTTTTTCAAAAGTCGAAATATAATCCCAGTTGCGCAATATAGAGAGCTCACTGTCAAACATATTCTCCCATCGCGTTATTTCTTCTTTCATCTTCTCAACGCCTATCCCGTCATCCATTCGATACCAGAACTTACCCCTTTCATAGGAAAAACTCTTCAGCGTACCTTGTCTGTCTATGCCCGCTACCAAATTAATATAATAGGTTTCTCTATCCCATTGGGAATTTTGAACATTCACAATGACATATACACCATCCTGATTGATCCGATGCCAAGTTTGTTTCTGCTTTTTATATCCTCTTTGTTTCAAATAAACTCTGAGATACTCTATCATTTCCTGCTTGCTCAAAATATCCGTCCAAGGCTTAATCATTCAGTATTCTCCTCTCCGGGAATAGAGTAAATCCTGAGATTATTCGGTTTCTTTTATAATAATTATACCCAGGCGTCTGTTTTCCGTCAATACAGCAGGGCGGCATCGGATCATACCCCTTATTTATTGCCTGCAAAAATGTATCTGTGTATCTCCCTCACTTAAATCCACGCCCTCCAATATATTCCGATATATCTTGTTTCCACCTTAAGTGGGGCTATTTCACCGTCAGAGCATCCATTCGATGTGCCTCAGCTGGCGCTCTCTCGTTCACCCATAATATATCCTCATAAAAATCAAGCCGTAAGATACTTTTTATATCTTACGGCTCAGCAAGGTGTCCGGATTCTAACCGGAGTCTCCGCATTCGCAGTGTAATCACACTATACCACTACTTGCTTTTTTATTATACCAAGCCTTTTTTACAAATGTAACCAACTTCTTTTCGTTCGCAATTCCCCCTAGTCCCCTTCCTTCATGATAATATCCTATATGTGTATATTCTCCTTTGAATTGTCCTTGGCTATTCGAAAAACTCGTTCCAATGCCGCCGAACAACTTGCCGTGCACAATATCGAGCTTGCTTTTCCTCAAGAACGTTATTCATTTCCCACTCGGCAAGCCACTGGTAGTAATGCGTCAATTCATGCGCTAGACACTCTAAAAGAGCATAAGCAGCGTTCATCTCTCCGCGTTTTTCCACAAGAGAAATATAGTCGCCTACTGCGATCCGAACATAGGGTTCCAAGGAATGATCGTATGGGGCAAAAAATGTCCCATACACCTGCTCTTCATCGTGGGCGCGTATTTGTTCCTGATTTTTCACATATAGCATTACACGCATAGGAAAGGTATATCTTTTGCGTAACCAAACGCAGAACTTCTTTATCTCTCTCCGAATTCGGTCATCTGTATTCGGATCAAACTTCAGCCGTATCCCTGTACGCTTTGCTGTTTCTGGTGTTGAAGTATTTCTCGAATCGTGGAGGTACGCTTCTATCCATGTTTCCTTCATTTTACCGCTTACCGCATTTTCTGATAGTCTGAAGCGAGAATTGCCCACATTTCCACGTCGATGTACTCGCCCTTGTTGTACATCCGCTGACGCATCAGACCCTCGCGCTGCAAGCCGTTTTTCTGCATCACGCGGCCGGAAGCGGGATTGCGCACGTCAAACTGCGCCTCGATGCGGTTGAGATAGAGCTTTTCAAAGCCGAAATCCAGCATGGCGTGCAGCGCCTCGGTCATCAGGCCGCGATTCCAATAAGGGCGGCCGATGGAATAGCCAATCTCCGCGCAGCCGTGCTCCCGCTCGATCCAGATAAAGCCGATCGTACCCACCACATGCCCCGTTTCCCGCAGAACAATGGCCAGGCTCGCCGGTTCATCGCAGCGATAGGCGTGCTGCGCCCCGCGGATCATACTGCGTGAATCCGCAATCGAACGATGGGTATCCCAGAGCACATAGCGGCTGACCTCCGGATCGGAGCTGACCTTGAAGATATCCTCCGCATCGCCGATGGCCAGCTTGCGGATCAACAGCCGCTCGGTCGTGATGGGTGAAAACACATCATAAAATCCGTTGTGAAACAATCGAAGCACCGCCTCTTTCCACAGGATTGCCATATTCTACCACAACGGCGGCATCCTGTGCAAGCACGAGCCTTTCCTGCGGCAGCAGCGCGCCGCCGCGGAGCAGATACTTCCCGTCTGCGCGTACCGTCACGCAGACTGCTGCGCCGGCAGAGGCATTATAGAGCACGCGCACGCCGCCCTCCTCGCCCTCCGTCAAATCGGCCAGAGGGAAGGAACGGCGCTTTCCGTTCTCGTCCGCAAAGGCATAAAAGCAATGGTTCTGCGCCGCAAGCACCCCGCTGCGCCAGCATTGCAGCCGCAGCACCAGCCCTTCGCAGCAGCCCCATGGGAGCTGCGTTTTCAGTCTGCCCGCACAGACCGAAGGCCGGTTCAGGCTGACCGGATAGCTGTGCCGCGCCGCCAGCGTGCCGTCCCAAAGATAGAGCTGTGCGTCGATCACGGCTGCTCCCTCGCCGGGAACTGCTGTGCAGGCATAGATATCTACCTCAAACGTTCCGCCGGGATAGCAGAGCTTTTCCTGACCGACGGACAGCACCGCGATGCGGCTGAGCACGCCGTAAAGCGCGTGCAGCGCCAGATGCGGCTTGCCTTTTGCATCAAATAAGCCGTCCGGCGCATCCTTTTGCCGTGTGAGCGCCAGAAGAGAGAAGGTGCGGTTCTCCGCGCGCAGACGGGAAACAGCATTGCACAAACGGACTGCCTGCAAGAGCTGATCCTTCGGTCGTTCGCTGCGCAGCGGCGCCATCCAAGCTGTGTTGCCCTCCATAGATTCTGTGTCAGGACGCAATAGCGGATGCGGTAGAACTGCGTTCTGTGTACAAAACCGCAGATGAAGCCGCTGCCGGGCGCACGCAGTGCGCAGCGCAGCCGATTCGGGCTGGGCAACCACCGCGCCGTCAAAGCCTGCGCGGCGGATTTCTTCCAATATACCTTCCTGTGGAAAAGCGCGCAGCAGCGCCCAGCTTTTCGGCATTTCAGCGCACTTTCCCCAGAGAATTTCCCTCTCGTCGCATCCTTCGCCACCCATGTCGATCACGGCGCACAGGCGACCGCTTCTGCACGTTCCCGGGTCAAACGGCCGCTCGATGATCTGATCGCCGACCGCGATGCGCAGCTCGCTGTTTTCCGACCAAATCAGCCTTTCTTCCTCCATCAGACGCAGGCAAAGCCGCACCTTTCCCGCGCCATAGGCGTGAATTTTCACACACACGCAGCTGCTTTCCGCCGAAAGCGCATCAATACGCAGCAGAAACACGCTGCGCACGTGCACGGACATTACCGAAACCTCCACCGGCAAATCGCGTCCGCGTTCCCCGGAATACAGATGCGGAAAGTGCGGATCAAACCGCAGGGTCAGGCAAAACGGGCCGTCGCGCAGCATCTCCGTCACATCCAATTCCATTTGCGGCTCCAACGGCGCGCGCAGGTTTTCATTCAGATACAAGACACCCTGCCCGCACACGCCATCCAGCGTGAGCAGTACGCGCTCCGCCCTGCTGTGAGGTGGATCCTGCGGCCGGGATATTTCGCGTGAAAGCTCCCATGTGCGCAGAAACATTCCCTCCCGCGACGCAAGATTTTCAAAGTGCTCCAACGCAAACGGCAGACGGATATCTTCCTGCGCCGCATCCTCCTGTCCTGCGCCGGGAATTCTGCCGGAAAGCCTCCACCCCTCCATCGCCTCTTCTGTGCGCATACAGCCGCTCCTTTCCGCCCGGAACGCGGCTGCTCTGCCGCACTCAGGCCTGCTGATTCAGGATTTCCTTCGCCATCAGCACGGCGGCAATGGTCTTGCTGTCCTCAATGCGTCCTTCCAGAATCATGTTGGTGACACGCTCGATGGGCATCCACTCCACGTTGAGGAACTCATCGTCGTCCAGATCGCGCTCGCCCTGAGAAAGCCCACGCGCCATATACATATGGATCGTCTCATTACAGAAGCCGGGCGTCGTGCGCAGCGCGACGAGTTTGCGCCACTCCTCCGCCTTCAGGCCGGTTTCCTCGCGCAGCTCGCGCTTGGCACATTCCAGCGGGTCTTCGCCCGGGAAATCCAGCTTGCCGGCGGGAATCTCCAGCGTTTCGCGCTCCAGCGGCGTGCGGTACTGGCGCACCATCGCGACGCGGCCCTGCTCGTCCACCGGAATCACCCCCGCAGCGCCCTTGTGCAGCACGATCTCCCTCAAGCCCTCGCTGCCGTCGGGCAGACGCACCTTCCAGTGCTCTACATCAATGACCACGCCGTCGAATTTACGCTCTTTGCTCAGGATGACTTCGTCCAGTTCTTCCATTGCGGAAAATCCTCCTTCACGGTTTATCAAAAATATTGTACTCTTCGCAAGACCGCCTGTCAAAACATACGGCGTTTCGACAAAAGCCGTTCCAACTTTTTGCTTTACATTCTCCCCCACGGGGGCTAAACTGGATGCGTAATGTATGCAGGCAAGGAGGAATTCCTTTTGAAGAGAATCGTATTGACCGGCGGCGGCACAGCCGGACACGTCACGGCGAATCTGGCACTCATTCCGCATTTGCAAAAAGCGGGTTGGGACATTCATTATATCGGCTCCGCGTCCGGCATGGAGCGCAGCCTGATCGAACCTTTAGGCATTCCCTATCATGTGGTTTCGGTGGGCAAGCTGCGCCGATACATCGACTTTAAGAACCTTTCCGACCCGTTCCGCGTGCTGCGCGGCATCGGCCAGGCGGCGGGGATCATGCGCAAGCTCAAGCCCAATGTGGTTTTTTCCAAGGGCGGATTTGTATCGGTCCCGGTGGTTTACGGCGCAAAGCTCAACGGCGTACCTGTTGTGCTGCATGAATCGGATTTAACGCCGGGCTTGGCCAACAAGCTCTGCGCGCCGTTCGCCAAAGCGGTCTGCACCACCTTTCCCGAGACGGCAAATGCAGTCAAGCATGGCATTTATACCGGCACGCCGCTGCGGGACGAGCTGTTCACCGGTACAAAGGAAGGCGGTCTTGCGCGCTTTCACTTCGACGGCAAAAAGCCTGTTCTGATGGTTACGGGCGGAAGTTCCGGCGCACAGGCGGTCAACGAGGCCGTACGCACCGCGCTGCCTCGGCTGCTGCCGGATTTTGATGTGCTGCACCTGTGCGGCAAGGGCAATCTCGACCCGGCCTGCGACAAATACAGCAGCTATCGTCAGGTGGAATATCTCACTGATGGCATGAGCGACGCCTTTGCCTGCGCCGATCTGCTCATTTCCCGTGCAGGCAGCAACACGCTGTGCGAAATTCTGGCGCTGAAAAAGCCGAATCTGCTCATCCCATATCCCAAGGGGGCAAGCCGCGGCGATCAGATCGAAAATGCAGCATCTTTCGAGAAACGCGGGCTTTCGATGGTGCGCGATCAGGCGGAGCTGACGCCGGATGTGCTGGCAGAGGATGTGCGCAAGCTCGCCGCAAACGCGGAACAGATGCGCGCACGTATGGAAACGGAGCCCTCCGGCAATGGACTTGAAAAAGTGCTTGCAATCATCGAAGAAAATGCAAAAAAATAGCTCTTTCTTCAAATGCGAAAGCGGCCAAACCCTGGTGCTTTCGCATTCCTATTTCTTTACAAACCTTATTCTTCGTGTTATGCTAATCACCAACAAATATAAATATATAGGAGGAAACGAATCATGGCACTTTTGCACGTAGACTTTTTCTCCGATGTGCTGGGGATGTGCCAGCAGATGGACGTGATTCTGCCCGAACAGACCCACGGCCAGATCGGCATGGAGGGCGTTCGCGGAGAAGGCAAATACCCCGTGCTGTATCTGCTGCACGGCATGAGCGACGACCACACCATCTGGCAGCGCAGAACCTCTATCGAGCGCTACGCCTCGGATTACGGCATCGCGGTGGTCATGCCCACGACGCAGCTGGGCTGGTATACCGATATGCACATTGGCTACAAGTGGTGGACATATATCTCCAAAGAGCTGCCCGCCATCTGCCGTAGTTTCTTCCCCTATATGTCCGATAAGCGGGAAGATACCTTTGCAGCAGGGCTTTCGATGGGTGGCTACGGCGCACTCAAGTGCGGTCTGCTCGCGCCCTATACCTTCGGGGCGGTTGCATCGCTCTCCGGCGGCGTGGATGCTATCGACTGCGCCAAAGACGCAGACAGCGAGGGCAAAAACGGGACGCTGTGGTTCGATATTTTCGGGCCGCACGATCAGATCAAGGGCAGCGACAACGATCTGTTTGCTGTGGCAGAGCGCCTGGCAGCATCCGGCAAGGACAAGCCGAAGGTCTATATGTGGTGCGGCACGGAGGACTTCCTCTACGGTCAGAATGTGCGGATGCGCGACCACCTGAACAAGCTGGGCTATGATCTGACCTACGAAGAGAGCCCCGGCGACCACCAGTGGAAATATTGGGATGAAAAGATCCAGACCGTGCTGGCCTGGCTGCCCATCAAGAAATAAAAAAGGGGGTATACGATCATGGCACTCATTCATGTGAACTTCTTTTCCGAGGCGCTGGGCATGTGCGCTTCCTGCGACGTGATCCTGCCCCAGCGCGCTACCCGCCAGATCGGCATGGCGGCGGCCGCGCGCGGCGATAAGCACCCGGTGCTGTGGCTGCTGCACGGTGCGAGCGACGACCAGACCATTTGGCAGCGCAGAACCTCCATCGAGCGCTACGCCGCGCCGCTGGGGCTTGCGGTGGTAATGCCCGCGGTGAGCCTTTCCTCTTATGCTGACATGGCGCATGGCGGAAAATACTACACCTACATCGCCAAGGAGCTGCCGGAAATCATGCGCTCGATGTTCCCGCTTTCCGAGAAGCGCGAAGACAACTTCATCGCCGGTCTTTCGATGGGTGGGCACGGCTGCATGAAGATTGGTCTGGCCAATCCCGAAAACTACGCAGCAATCGGCTGTTTCTCCGCAGGCGCGGTGATGCGCGGCAACTTCTTTAAGAGTCGTCCGGGCTACGAAGAACGCCAAATCATGCTCTATGGCGCTGTAGACGCAGATCTGACTGGTACCCCGGAGGACATCGAGGGTTCGGTCAAGCGTATTCTGGATGGAAAGCTCCCTTGTCCGCGAATTTTCCACTCCGTCGGCAGCAGCGATTTTGCGATGGAATCCGCGCTGGCAACAAAAGAGTTGTTCGAGGCGATTCCCGGCAACCCGTTTGACTATCACTTTGAAGAGCATCCCGGCGCGCACACCTGGGAATATTGGGACGAACACATTCAGGATTTCCTGAAATTCATCGATCTCAAGCCTGTCGAGGACATTCGCAATTAAGGAAGTAAAAATCATGAAAGCATTGCTCATCAACGGCAGCCCGCACGCAAAGGGCTGCACCTACATCGCTCTTTCAGAACTTGCCAAAACGCTGGAAGCAGAAGGCATTGAGGCCGAAATTCTTCATGTTGGACATCAGGATATCCGTGGCTGCATCGCCTGCGGCAAATGCCGTGAAACAGGCAAATGCGTCTTTGACGATGTGGTTAACATCGCGGCTGAAAAGTTTGCGCAGGCGGATGCGCTGGTCATCGGCGCGCCGGTTTACTATGCCTCCCCTGCCGGTGGCGCCATCTCCTTTATGGATCGCCTGTTCTACAGTACAAGATTCGATAAAACCATGAAGGTGGGGGCATCGGTCGTCACCTGCCGCCGTGGTGGCAACTCCTCGACCTTTGACGTGCTGAACAAATACTTCTCCATCTCCGGAATGCCTATGGCCAGCAGTCAATATTGGAACATGGTCTACGGCTGCACGCCGGAAGAAGTGCTGGAGGACAAGGAAGGCTTGCAGACCATGCGCACGCTCGGCCGCAACATGGCTTTCCTGATGAAGAGCATCGCGCTGGGCAAGGAAAAATACGGCCTGCCTGAAAAAGAACCTTTTATCGCCACAAGCTTCCATCACTGATACAGCAGATAAAACGCCCACAATCATCGGGTATTCGATGACTGTGGGCGTTATTTCATACTCTTTTGCGGTATATACTTTTACCGTGACGGTTTCGTGCCCGCCCCAGTTGTGCCTTTCTTCCGTCCGTTGTTCTTTTACAAAGTCGTTCCGCAGCAGTACACGTCCTGACCAGACATTCTCCGGCATCACGAAGGCAACCAATTGATCCATGCCGCAGGTCTCCAGCAGATGGCTTTTCAGCAAGGCAACAATATGCATGGCAATGCCGTGATGCCAGTATTCCTCTCGGTTGCAATAGCCAATGGTCGCTTGGGGCAGACGCTTCTTTACATCAAAGACTTCCGCAAGGCCAACCAGCTTTTCCGGATTATTTTGAAGATAGACTCCTGTGATAAGCTGTTTCTTTTTTTCAAAATCTCACCCGGAAAGGTTGCGAATTGCCGCCAGCAAATTTCCGCCTTCAGTCAGGGAAACTCGTCAAATAGCTCCGGCACGCTCTTCTCCTAAAGCGTCCAATAGGCGACGGCTTCTTCGTATTCACGCGCTGGGAATTCTTCGCTGCATTTCAGCCAGGTGAGCTGGAACATGATCTTTTCGTCGAGCTCATCCAGAACAGAAAAGACAAAGCCCATGCGCTGGGGAATACGCCGCGCCGCCCACGGAACGGAAAGCCGCCCATAAAGACTGGGATCGTCTACGCCCAGGCCGAGAACGCAATCCTGCTGACAGGCCAGCAGCGCCATGCCGCCGCATTCGGGGTCATAGTGCTCGTAGCAGCGGACCTTGTCCGTCTCCAACGCAATTTGATACAGTTCTCCTTCTTCAAGGTCGTTTTCGTCGAGCATCAGCCAATAGTGGTTTTCCGGCACGGGGACTTCCTGAAGGTTCTCTTCCGTCCCGGGAATCGGATAGTAAATGTCCACACCATTGCGACAGACGTGCATCGGGATGATCTTACCCGTCCTGTCGGTCACGCGGACAATGCCCAGCGGCATTTCGATCTCCTGCACAACGCAGGGCACATTCAGCTTTTCCATGTCTCCCCCTCCTCGTTCCATGCGCAAAACGGCAGGGCACAGGCTCTGCCGTTTTATTGGATTTATCGCTCCATCTTTTCAATGATGGCCATCAGTTCGTCGAGCTTTTCATCTGCATTGCCTTCCTCCAAGGCCTCCATCAGACATCCGGCCATGTGGGCGCGGACGACCTCGCGGTTGGCCTTGCGCAGGATGGACTCCGTCGCCATGAGCTGGTTGGAGATATCCATGCAGTACTCATCCTCGTCGATCATCTTGAGGATGCCGTCGATCTGCCCGCGCGCAATGCGCAGCAGCCGCCCGACCTTCTTTTTATCGGCGCGCAAATCACTTCACCTCGGTCACGTCGTAACCGGCGTCTTCAACCGCAGCGATCAGGGTTTCGTTGGCGACGTCCGCAGCGAGTTCCACCGTGGCGGTCTTCTTTTCCAGATCCACCTTGGCGCTGCTCACACCCGCCACAGCGGACAGAGCCTTCTCCACACGCGCAGAGCAATGCATGCAGGACATACCTTCAACCGTCAGAATCTTTTTCATGGTTTCTTTTTCCTCTTTTCTTTCGTAATCCCCTTTATTTTGAGAAGTGACGGACGATCCGCCCTTTTTCTCACCCTTGTAAAGCTTCAATCCCCTCAGCCGCAGCGCGTTGCTGACCACGCAGACCGAGCTCATGCTCATCGCCGCCGCGCCCAGCATGGGGCTCAGCTTCCAGCCCAGCAGCGTATAGAACACGCCCGCCGCGATCGGGATGCCGACGGTGTTATACCCGAAGGCCCAGAACAGGTTCTCCTTGACGTTGCGGATCACCGCGCGGGACAGGCGAACGGTTGCGGGCACATCGCGCAGATCGGAACGCATCAGCACGATATCGGCGCTGTCCATAGCGATATCAGTACCCGCACCAATGGCAAGCCCCACGTCTGCACGGGTGAGTGCGGGCGCGTCATTGACGCCGTCGCCCACCATGGCCACGCGCTGTCCCTGCTGCTGAAGCTCGGCCACATGGCGCTCCTTATCCTGCGGCAGCACGCCTGCAATGACCTTGGTCACGCCGACCTGCTTGCCGATGGTATTGGCAGTACGTTCATTATCGCCCGTGAGCATGACCACGTCAAGCCCCATTTCCCGCATTTCGCGGATGGCATCGGCGCTGGTATCCTTCACGACGTCTGCCAGGGCGATCATGCCCAGCAGTGCGCCGTCCTGCGCAAAGTAGAGCGGCGTTTTGCCCTGGTCGGCGAGGTTTTCTTCCTGTTCTGCCTGAGCTGAAAGATCCACGCCGTTTTCCTGCATCATCTTGCGGTTGCCCGCCAGTACGGTTTTGCCGCCCAGCACAGCCTGAATGCCGCGGCCTGCGATAGCTTCAAAGTTCTCCGGCACGGAGAGGTTCACATGATTATCCTGCGCGCGCTGCACAACCGCTTTGGCCAGCGGATGCTCGGATGCGCGTTCCACAGAAGCAGCGATGCGCAGCAGCGACCGAGCCGTAGTGCCCTGCGCAGGCAGAATATCGGTCACGCGCGGCTGGCCGACGGTGATGGTGCCGGTCTTGTCGAGCACGACGGTCTTGACCTTGTGCGCCATTTCCAGCGCTTCAGCGGACTTGACGAGGATGCCGTATTTCGCGCCCACACCGGTGCCTACCATGATCGCCACGGGGGTGGCCAGGCCCAGTGCGCAGGGGCAGGAGATCACCAGCACTGCAATGCCGATGGTCAGTGCAAACTCAAACGTCGCGCCGCACAGCAGCCAGACAACGACCGCCACAACGGCGATGGTGATGACGGAGGGTACGAATACCGCTGCTACGCGGTCCGCCAATTTGGCGATGGGCGCTTTGGTTGCACCGGCTTCCTCGACCAGGCGGACGATCTGGGAAAGCGTGGTGTCCGCGCCCACGCGGGTCGCTTCGTATTCCATATAGCCCACAGTGCTGACCGAGGCGGAAATGACGTTGTCCCCCACCTGCTTATCCACCGGGACGCTCTCACCCGTGATGGCGGATTCATCCACCGTGCAGCTGCCGGAAGTGATGAACCCGTCCACCGGGATGCGCTCACCGGAGCGCACCACTACAATATCGCCCACGCGCACGTCGTCGGTCGAGATTGAAATCTCCCGACCGTCGCGCTTGACCTGGCAGGTTTTGGGCGCAAGCGCAGCCAGCTTTTCAATCGCCTCGGTGGTCTTGCCCTTGGCCCTGGCTTCGAGATATTTGCCCAGCGTGATCAGCGTCAGGATCATCACGCCGGATTCAAAATAGAGATCCATGGAATACTGTTCCACCAGAGCCATATCGCCATGTCCCAAGCCCCAGCCGATGCGGTACAGGGCGAAGATGCCGTAGAGAATCGACGCGGACGAACCGATGGCAACCAGCGAATCCATGTTGGGTGCGCCGGAGAACAGCGTGCGAAAGCCGACGATATAATAGCTGCGGTTGAGATAGATCACCGGCAGCGCCAGCAGAAACTGCGTCAGCGCAAAGGCGGCGGCATTCTGCGTGCCGTGCAGAAAATGCGGCAGCGGCAGGCCGATCATATGTCCCATAGAGACATACATCAGCAGCCCCATGAAGATGAACGACCAGATGAGCCGGTGCTTCATCTCCTTTTTATTGTCCTGCGCGGCCGGGGCGGCTTGAACCGGTTTGCCCGGTACGCTCTCTGTATCCGACGCGCCGTAGCCCGCCTTGACGACCGCGGCGATGATGGCGTCCGGATTGGTCGCACCCTCATCGTACTGCACCTGCATGGTGTTGGTCAGCAGGCTCACCGCGACGCTCTGCACCCCCGGCACCTTGCTCACAGCCTTCTCTACATGTGCTGAACACGCGGAGCAGGTCATCCCCGTTACATTGAATTTTTTCCTGGTCATAAGTGCTCCTTTACACCCCTCTGGGGTATCGTATCTATGCTTGTAGTTTAACATCGCTAACCGCTTCTGTCAACCCCCTCGGGCATTGACATTGTTACACAATTCCCGTAAAATATTATCGATGGCAGTTCGTTCAATAAACCTTTCCAAGGAGGTAACTTCGCTTGAAATTTTCAGACGGTTACTGGCTGAACAAGCCGGGGTATGAGATCAATTATGCCTGCGAGCCTTATGAAATCCATGTTTCCGACCACGCAATCCACGTTGTGGCAACCCACGACGTCATCACCAGCCGCGGACAGACGCTCGACGGTCCCGTGCTGGACATCACCTTTGCTTCTACCCTCAAGAACACCATCAAGGTTACGATCGAGCATTTCCGCGGTGGAATGGAAAAAACTCCGGAATTCCAGCTCTATGAGGACGACGGCTTTTTCCCGATGACGGTGGAAACCGACGAATACGCTGAGCTGATCTCCGGCAAGGCACGTGTGCGCATCAACAAGATCAAGGGCTGGAGCATCGAATACTATTACGGCGATAAGCTCCTGACCAAGGAAGGCTGGCGCACGACCTCCTATATTACCGAGCAGCCCTACCACACCCAGGAACGCATGCTGGCACAGCAGAACTTCAATCGCTTCTATGCGGACGATCAGGATCCGCGTCCCAGCTATATGCGAGAGATGCTGAATCTCTCCGTCGGTGAAAGCGTTTACGGCTTCGGTGAGAAGTTCACCACCTTTGTCAAGAACGGCCAGTCCATTCAGATCTGGAACGGCGACGGCGGTACCTGCTCGGAGTATTCCTACAAGTCCATCCCCTTCTATGTTTCTAACCGCGGCTACGGCGTATTCGTCAATCACTCCGAAAAGGTGGAGTTTGAAGTCGCCAGCGACACGGTTTCCAAGGTGTCCATCGTCGTTCCCGGTGAAAAGCTGCAATACTTCATCATCGGCGGTGAAAACATTGCGGACGTGATTTCCAATTACACGACGCTGACCGGCAAGCCCGCGCTCCCCCCGGCCTATTCCTTCGGGCTGTGGCTGACCACGTCGTTCACCACCAACTACGATGAAAAGACGGTCTCCTCCTTCATCGACGGCATGGCGGAGCGCAATATCCCGCTTCAGGTGTTCCACTTCGACTGCTTCTGGATGCAGGAGTTCCGCTGGTGCAACTTCGAGTGGGACAAGCGGATGTTCCCCGATCCCAAGGGCATCCTCGAGCGCCTCAAGGCGCGCGGCATCCAGATCTGCGTCTGGATCAATCCCTACATCGGCCAGCACTCTGCGCTGTTTGACGAGGGCAAGGAGCATGGCTATCTGCTGCGCAAGAAGAACGGCGACCTCTTCCAGACCGATATGTGGCAGCCCGGCATGGCAATTGTGGACTTCACCAATCCCGAAGCCTGCAAGTGGTATGCTTCTAAGCTGCGCGCCCTGTGCGACATGGGCGTGGACGCTTTCAAGACCGACTTTGGCGAGCGCATCCCGACCGACGTGCAATGGTACGACGGTTCCGATCCGCTCAAGATGCACAACTACTACACCCAGCTTTACAACGGCGTGGTGTTCAGCGTTCTGCGCGAATACTACGGTGAAAACAAGGCCTGCCTGTTTGCGCGCTCCGCGACGGCCGGCGGCCAGCAGTACCCCGTACACTGGGGCGGCGACTGCTTCTCCCAGTATGAGTCGATGGCGGAAACCCTGCGCGGCGGCCTGTCGCTGTGCCTGAGCGGTTTCGGCTTCTTCTCGCATGATATTTCCGGCTTTGAGGCCACCTCCAGCCCCGACCTTTACAAGCGCTGGGTTGCCTTTGGCCTGATGTCCACCCACAGCCGTCTGCACGGCAACAGCTCTTACCGCGTGCCGTGGCTGTTTGATGAAGAGAGCTGTGACGTGCTGCGCCACTTCACCTGCCTCAAGGGCAAGCTGATGCCGTATCTGTTCGCCAACGCCGTCAAGACGCACGAGACGGGCGTCCCGATGATGCGCGCGATGGTGATGGAATATGCGGACGAACCCGCGACCTGGAGCCTGGATCGTCAGTATATGCTGGGCGATAACCTGCTGGTCGCGCCCATCTTCAACGAGGAAGGCACAGCGCTGTACTATGTGCCTGCCGGAAAGTGGACCGACATCCAGACCGGCAAGGTTTACGAGGGCGGCAAGTTCTACGAGACCAAGCATGATTACTTCTCCCTGCCGCTGCTGGCTAAGCCGAACAGCATCATCGCTTACGGCAAGTTCGAGCGCGATTTCGTCTACGATTATGCCAAGGATGTGCATTTCGTGATCTATCAGCTTGAGGACGGCAAGCAGGCCGAATGCAAGGTCTACGATTCCGAGGGCAAGCTGGCCCAACGCATTGTGGCCGAGCGCAAGGGCGACGAAATCTTTGTCACGGCGGATGCCAAGCATCTCCCCTTCACCTGCGAAGCCACCAATGGCTGCAATGTTATCGTCAAGTAAAATAGCCTTTTTCTTGGGAACCGTTTCCTTCGGGAGACGGTTCTTTTTTGTTCTTCAGATCTGGGTAAACGCTTTCTTAATTTTGAATTCGTGTTATAATAAGGTTATAAGAAAATATTCTTTTAGGAGGGATACTGCATATGGGCATTCGTCATCCGCTCATCAGCGAAATCGCACCTGAAACCTATCTCATTAACGAATTCGGGCTGTGCAACCATTATCTGCTCGTCGGCAGCGAGCGCGCGCTGCTCATCGACTGCGGCATGGGGTATTATGATCTGCTCGGCACCATCGCTTCTCTGACGGACAAGCCCTACGACGTGGTCATCACGCACGGGCATCCTGATCATGCAGGCATGATGCACCTGTTCGATCAGGTCTACATGAACGAAAAAGACCTGCCAATGCTGCCCTGGGCGGCCAACACAGACTTCAATCTCGATGAGTTCCACTGGAACAACAACATCCATCTGGGCGACTGGCAAATCTGGGAAGTAACCGAGGACATGATCAACCGCGGCCACAAGGATACCAAGGTGCTGCCGCTGAACGAAGGCGACGTATTTGATCTGGGCAACCGCAAGGTCACGGCCTATGCCCTGCCGGGGCATTCCGCAGGGCATATGTATTTCATCGACGATTACAGCCGCATCGCGTTCACCGGCGACGCCGCCAACTACAACAACGGCTCCCAGTTCGCCGTGAGCACCTTCATCCGCGACCTCAAAAAGCTGCTGGCAGGCTACGGCGTGACCTACGACCGTATCTTTACCGGCCACACGACCTATTGCGGCAAGCTGGACGTCAAGTCCATGGACATTGAAGTGGTGCGCAACCTCATTGAGGCGTATCGCTCCCTGCTGCGCGGCAACGCAGTCATCGGCGAAAAGCGGATGCAGCTCTTCCCCGATAAGCCCCCGCACAAGGTGGTTTTCTACGGCCCCGTCATCGATTATCCCCACGAAAACGGCCGCGGGCCGATGGTCTGCCCGGGCTTCAATCCCGATATGCTTTGGGAAGAGGGCGAGGAACACATCATCCCGTAATTTTCATGCAGCAAGAGCCGGAAGGAACATCCTTCCGGCTCTTGCTATGTTCTTTCGACCAGCAGCCCTTTCATGCTTTCGGAACGGTTATGGAACCGCAAAACAATGTTCTTCTCTTCCTCCGTGCAGCCGATCAGCAGCTTGATTTCTGAATCTCGCTTGATGAGATCGACCGTGCAGAGAATTGCCGTGATTCGCCGCGTGGGATCAGAACCCAGCCAGACGTCCAGCCCCTCTCCGTCCATCGAAGAGGTGTTTTGAAGATAACCGTAATCCAGCGGATAAATCCACTCCGGATAGCGGGGATGCGCGCTGTTCTTCGGGCGGTCGATCACGATTTCCGAATCTGCCAGCAGTTGATCCAGCGCTGCCCAATAATTCGAATTGCTCACGGCTCTTCCTCCACTTCGCAATGCATCCACTCGTCCGCCTTATCCCAATGCACGGCAAAGCCCGCGCCCTTAGCGCAGAACACGGAGTCTGCGTCGTTTTCCTTGTCCGCACCCGCGTCGTACGCCCGGCGGGCAAAGACCTCTTCCGGATTGTGACAGATGTCGTAGCCATCAAAGCGCACCGTCATACGGCCGAGACCGCGCGAATACGCCGCCAGCTCCTGCGCATAGTCCATCAATTCCGATACCGGTGCGCGGCCTTTGACATGTACACCCGTCTCGTCGGTTTCCGGCGCGTCAAACGTGCCGCTCATCTTTTGCACGTCGCTCAGGACGCGCCCGATCAGCTCCTGCGGCACGTCGATGCCAAAGCCATACATCGGCTCCAGCAGCACGCTTTCCGCCTTCATGAGCCCCTGGCGGATGGCGCGATAGGTCGCCTGGCGGAAGTCCCCGCCCTCGGTATGCTTGAGGTGCCGCCGCCCCGCCACAAGGATCAGCTTGATATCCGTGATGGGCGAACCCGTCAGCACGCCCAAGTGTTCCTTTTCAAAAACGTGTGTGCGCACCAGGTTCTGGAATTGCAGCGGCAGATCGTCCACATGGCACCGGCTCTCAAACACGATTCCACTGCCGCGCGGCAGCGGCTCCATGCGGAAATGCACCTCGGCATAATGCCGTAGCGGCTCGTAATGTCCTGCACCGTAGACGGGCGCGGCGATCGTCTCGCGATACATGATTTCCGGGCGATCAAAGGTCACATCAAAGCCGAAGCGCTCGCGCACAAGCTCCCGCAGCACTTCCAACTGAATTACGCCCATGATGCGAATGTGCAGCTCCTGCAAGGCTTCGTTCCACTGCACGCCGAGCGCCGGATCCTCCGCATCTAGCTTGCGGAAGGCAGCAAGTATGGTTTGCAGCGGCACATCTGCCGGATAATGCACCCTTGCCGACAGAAGCGGCTGAGAAACCGGCTGTGGGAACGGTTCACACTGCCCCAGCACATCCCCAACCTTCGCATCCGATAAGCCTGCAAGGGCAATCAGCTGCCCTGCTTCAGCCTCACGCACCGCAGTAAACCGCCCGCCATTATAGAGGCGCAGCTCGTTGACGCGGGGGCTTTCGCCCTGAACGGGCAGCGCATCCTTGACATGCAGCGTTCCGCTCATGATCTTGACGAAGGTCAGGCGATTGCCTTGCGCATCGTGCCGAATGCGGAACACCCGCGCGCCGAAGGGCTTCTGTGCATCATAATGCGTTTGAGTCAGGCAGCAGAAGGCGTCCAGAAACTCCTGCACACCCTGGTCGAGCAGCGCCGCCCCGCGGAAGCAGGGAAAGAGCTTGCCTTGTGCAATCAACTCCGACGCGGCCTTTTCCACTTCCTGCTGCGTCAACTCCCCGGCGAGATAGCGATCCAGCAGCGCCTCGTCGCGCTCGGCAACCGATTCATCGAGATGCTCCGCCGCAACGCAATCCGCAGAAAGCCGCCGGCGCATCTGCTCCAACACGCGATCTGCATCCGCGCCAACGCGATCAACCTTGTTCAGAAACACAAATGTGGGAATGTTTCGCCGCCGCAGCAGGTTCCAAATGGTCTCCGTGTGGCTCTGCACGCCTTCGGCGCAGGACACGACGAGCACCGCATAATCCAGCACCGCCAATGCGCGCTCCATCTCCGCCGCAAAATCGACGTGTCCGGGTGTATCGACAAGGAAATATTCATCTTCCCCATGATGGAATATCGCCTGGTCGGAAAAGATCGTAATGCCGCGCTCTTTCTCCAACGGGTGCGCATCCAGAAACGCATCCTGATGATCAACGCGCCCCATCGCCCGCAGGCTGTGCGCATGGTAAAGCAGCGCCTCCGAAAATGTGGTCTTGCCCGCATCGACGTGCGCCAGTATGCCCAAAGTGATCTTCATTGCGCCCTCACAAAAGAAAATGCATAAGTTGCAGCCAAGTGCAATTTATGCATTTTTCTGTCTTTTTGATTTTGTTATTTGACCCTCAGCTTGCTGCCGAACTTGAGCACCATGACGGAAGAGACCTTCACACCATAGGTATCGCGCATATACTCATTGAATTTGCGCCACAAGATGCTTTCTGTCGTTTCACTTTCGTCCTCTGCCGGGAAAAGCTCCTTTTCCGCATAGGTGCCGAGCAGCAGCTCCTGGTCGTCACTAACGCAGGAGAGCACAAACTCGTCGTTATCCTTGCGGCGCAGCATCAGACAGAGATCCTCGCGCATGAAAATGGGATCCATCGGCGCAGCGTCCTTGCCCGCGCGCTTCTGGTAGGCCGCAAAGCATTCGCGCAGCACGATGCGCGTCTCCTTGGAAAAAGTATAAAGATACAACCGTTTAAACTGCGTGATGCGGGTATGAAAAAAAGCTGGATTTCCCACGAGCAGCTTCAGCGATTCCGGCATCAGGTCGCCGTCCAGAAACTCAAAGTCCCCATTGATCGCGCGCTGCCACTGGTCGTAATTCAGTTCCCGCTGCATCAGCTTATCCTTGCAATACGGGCTGGGAACGCGCAGACGCAACGTCAGATTCGCACCTTTTGCGGTTTTGCTGACCATCGCGTCGCCCTGCGGCATACCCGACACAGCTGCCAGCTGAACCGTATCCAGGTGATCGATCAAATACCGGCGAAGATCCGCGTCTCCAGCCAGGGAAAAGCATTCCATTCCTTCCACGGAACCAAGATTGGATGCCTTGAACATCTCCGTCCACCTCCAAGGGTTCTTCTTCTTTTATTGTAAAGAATCGCCGTTTTATTGTCAAGTCTACAACGGTTTACCGTGTTAAAGTGAGCAGCGCGACCGTGACGTTGTCTTCCTGCCCATAGCCCGTGATGCGGCATCCGCGTTTTCGGGTATAAAGGCAATATTCTGCGCCTTGTCCGCAGGCGTAACAAGCTCAAAGCGATGGACTTCTGGGCATTCTTCCAGCATATGCGCAAAGGCGCGCGTGCCCAAGCCCCTGCCCTGCATCTCGGGCACAATGCACAAGCAGCCGAGATACACGCTGCCATCGTCCCTGCGCTCATAGGAGAGCACGCCGACCGGAACCCCGCCGAACAGCAGGATCTGCTTAGGCACACGCCTGAGCGAATCCCTCATTTGCTCCTGCGAACGCCCGTCGCCGGGACACTGCCCGTATCGCTGAAAATCTTCCAGAAAGGCACGGTCATAAAGATCCGTCAGCAGCGGAACATCCTTTTCCTCTGCCGGCCTGAAGCAAAGTTCTCGTTGCATTCTTCTCCCTCCTTTTTCTGAAAACAAAGAAACCATCGACTAAACAGCCGATGGTTTTCTGGTGGACCGCCAGGGACTCGAACCCTGGACACCCTGA